>ERZ1026988.106-NODE-106-length-41435-cov-9.553142_pt1 | contig 41435 bp, 34 predicted proteins | sample MGYA00519291_ERZ1026988 | MGnify/ENA primary metagenome ERZ1026988 (study PRJEB26926, sample SAMN06164795) | human gut metagenome | biome: ENVO:00009003; feature: ENVO:2100002; material: ENVO:00002003 | host: Homo sapiens | place: USA | collected 2012 ... | reverse complement strand
TTTTTTGGAAAAGGCTCCTGAATCTGCAGTGAGAATAATTAAAAATATTAAAAACTAAATACAGAGATTATGGAACGGAATGTAAGAGATTATCAGTCATTGAAGGAAGAAGAACTGTTGGTGATTTTGCTTGGTGATAAAACAGAAAGTATTTGCTGTGAAAGTCAGACTATGTACGGCAGAACTCTGCTTGAAGGTGCGATTGCAGCCATGTCACCGAAGCGCAAGGAAATAGCATTGGCTGTATTGGAATTGCGTAACAGATGTTTGAGTAATGAAAGCAACAAGATTACCTGTGCAGGTGATATATACGAGAAATTCCGCTTTTTAGAGGATAGGGATAAGGAAGAGATATGGCTGCTTTGTATGAACCAGTCTATGCACATTGTTAAGAAGATAAAATTGGCAAGTGGAGGCATAACATCTTGTGCTTTTGATGTACGAATCGCACTGAAAGAAGCTTTGTTGTCTAATGCAGCGGCAATAGTCCTGGTGCATAACCATCCGAGCGGAAATACTCGCCCAAGTAGAGAAGACGATAAAATAACTAAGGTTTTGAATGATTCAGCAAAACTTATGAGTATTAATCTGATGGACCATGTTATCATAGGCAACGGTTATTACAGCTACCAGGAAGAAGGTAAGCTTTGATATTCATATAAAGGGAAGAGGATGGTTATATAATCCTCTTCCTTTTATGCGGGTTCATTCGGCTTTAATAACTATTGCTTTACCGCAATGTGGGCATGTTATGGTATTGCTGTTTCCTGTTATTTCATCAGGAGAGGCAAACAACTGCCATATAGGAACTTCGAGAGCAGAGGATATTTTTTCGAGTGTAGGATAAGATGGAGATACTATCATCCGTGACAAACTTTCTCTTGCAATCCCTAACTTGTTGGCAAGGCTTGTTACTGTATAGCCTTTTTCTTTTATGACTTCTTTTATTCGATTCATATTTTAGGTGTTTAGTTATACAAAGATACGATAAATCAATATGTGTGATATATACATATCACTAAAAAAGGTTAAAAGGAGCAATAAATATCACTACAAACTTTGTAGTGTGATATAAATACGTTACATTTGTAATACAATAATAATATAGTAATAAAGATATATGGGAACAGAAATCATCACCACGATATGTACGGTTCCAATTGCTACTCAAATGGTTCAGTAAGAGCTGCACTCTACTATGACCATGGAGATTGCTGCTGGTATGTGGAAGAAGCAGTAGGTGAGTCTGATACGACTGATAATTTCTACAATACTTCTAATGATACTCTAGATATAAACGGTATTTATTAATGATAAAAAAACGATACGGTTATGAAAAATCAAATTTCTCTCAGTCAAGCAAAAATATCTTGGTTCAATACCAGGAACGATTTTTTTTCTTCCCTATTGGAAGAATCAGTTACGAACAGACAAGTGTGTCTTATGTTTCATGCGTGCATCGCATTTACGGTTCTTACCTGTTCGTCTTTCACGAACCTCGTGGCAGTTGTGCTGTGCTTTGTGTGGTTTGCGTTTTCCTTACATCTGTGTAAAAAAGGAGGTATAAAATGAAACAATACACTGTATATTTCACCGAACCAGTATCGCATACATTTGTAGGTATGCGATACAATTACGAAACCCAGTGTTGGGAGGATAGAGAAATAACAGAGATGGTCGATACTGTTACATTCTTTGCACTTGCTCCAGCCAAGAAGCTGATAAAGGCAAATAGGGATAAATACAAAGGTTCATGTATCACCAAGACATGGGCTAACGGGGATTGGGAAAATTTGGGAGAAATCAATTTGTCCGGCTCGAACAAGACCTTTGTTGCCAACACCAGACAGAAGAAATCAAGCTATTGATAAACATAAGAAAATCAATGAAATATAGGTAAAATAATTGGCTTGATTCTTTTATAATTCGGATAAAAATATTATATTTGTAATAAGAATTAAGCGTGAGACACACGTAAAACTGTACATCATCATGAAAGCTTACAAAATCATAGGAAAAACAAATGGCTGGATTGCCCAGCGCGATTCAATGTTCAAAGGACAAACTGAAATAGTTTTAGCTGAGAATCTCAGCTTGTCACAGGCATATCAATCACTGCTTGATAAGTATAATGAATTATACTCTGATGAGCGTTCATACGCTCCGAACTGGGGCATGGCGGTCATTCAGTCCGCTCATAAGGGTTAATTGCTGTTAGCTTATAATTACAAAATCATATAAAATTGTAGAAATACATTTTATAAATATAATCTTTTTCTTACTTTTGCATACATGAAAAAGTTAATGACAATCGGAGAGGCTGCAAAGGTTTTGGGAGTAACAACAACTACGCTTCGCAATTGGGACAGAAAGGGATTGCTCAAACCTGATGAACTGACCCGTGGAGGGAACAGACGTTATAGATTGGAGTCTTTGAAAAACATCAAGGACGACCTCCACATGGTTCAAGACGGATTAAAAACCATTGCTTATGCCCGTGTTTCATCTCACGACCAAAAGGAAGACCTTATACGCCAAGTTGCTGTCCTTGAATCCTACTGTGCCAAGAAAGGGTTTGAATATGAAGTAATACAAGACCTTGGGAGTGGCATGAACTACTACAAGAAAGGATTGACAAAACTTCTGAATCTCATCCTTGAAGGGCAAGTGAGAAGATTGGTATTAACGCATAAAGATAGACTCCTTCGCTTTGGCGCAGAACTTGTGTTCGCTATTTGTGAGGCCAAGGAGGTGGAGGTAATAATTATCAATAAAGGAGAGGAAAACGTAAGGTTTGAAGAAGAACTTGCAAAGGACGTTCTGGAAATCATCACCGTATTTTCTGCCCGTCTGTATGGAAGTAGAAGTAACAAAAACAAGAAATTATTAGAAGATGTAAACAAGGCAGTAGCCGAAAATTTGAATAGTAAAGAATGATAACCATATCCCATAAGATAGAACTCGTACCGAACAACAAGCAGAAGAGCTACTTCCGCAAGGCATTCGGTTGCGCCCGTCTTGCTTATAATTGGGGGCTTGCCGAATGGCAACGCCGTTATAAGGAAGGTGATAAAGTAGATGCTTATGGGCTGAAGAAAGCGTTCAATGCTATCAAGAAAGAAGAGTTCCCGTTTGTCGTTGAAGTCACAAAATATGCTACGCAACAGCCGTTTATTAATCTTGGAAAGGCTTTCAAGAAGTTCTTCGAGGATTTGAAGAAAGGTATCGTTTCCTATCCGCAATTTAAGAAAAAAAAGGATAACGAAGGTAGTTTCTATATTGGCGGTGACCAGGTTTCATTATCTGATACCAACCGCAATTCAAAGAATTTCAGAAAGATACCACACAACGGAAAACAGAAGCATCAGTATCTTAAAGTCCCCAATCTCGGCTGGGTGAAGATGACTGAACGGCTGCGGTTTATCGGGAAGATAAACGGAGTGGTAATATCGCAGCAGGGAAGCAAGTACTTTGCATCTTTCAGTGTTCAAGCGACGGAGGATGAATACAAGCGTACCCATCCGAACGCTGACACCGACAAGGGAGCTCGGATGGCAGGGATTGACCTTGGCATAAAGTCAGCATTGATACTTTCCGACGGAATTGCCGTAGAGAATCCGAAGCCGCTGAAAAAGAATCTGAGAAAAATAAAGAGAATAAGCAGACAGCTTGACAAACGTGTACACGCGAGAAACAAGCAGGAACGTTTGGAAGGCAAGAAAAAGTCGAACAACTACAGGAAACTGTCTGTCAGACTTTCCAATGCACAAAGGAAAGTGGCAAATATACGACGTGATTTCACACAGAAGGTCACTACAATACTTACCACCCACTATGCGCATATTGCATTGGAGGATTTGAACGTGAAAGGAATGGTGCGCAACCATAGGCTGGCCCAATCCGTTTCAGATGTGGCATTCGGTGAGTTATGCAGACAGATAGAATATAAGTCGATGCTGAACGGGATTAAAGTTCTGAAAGCCGACCGTTTCTATCCGTCAAGCAAAACATGCAGTGTTTGCGGTCATATAAAGCAAGACTTAAGATTGAGCGACCGCACCTATCATTGTGCTAAGTGTGGTGCTATAATAGATCGTGATTACAATGCAAGTCTGAATCTTCTTTCTCTTATCATAAAAAAACAAATAGGGGCAGATTACCCCGAATCTACGCCTGAGGACTTGACGGCTCTGCTTTCCCGCTTCGCAAGAAATGGAATTGCAACCAGCAAGGTTGAGACAGGAAGACAACATAAATTATAGGATTCTATATGTTTTTCTATGATTTTATAAGCTTGTCAAATCGGAAAGTCTCCCTATCCCATGCAAGCTGCATCTGTAAAAAGGAAAACCATGCAAGAAACCAATTAACACGAAACATTAACTGAATAAAAAAATAATACTAACTTTAAAACTTCAAATTCATGCTACACATGCTATTAGATGCGAGTACAGCGGTAAGCCAAGCCACCGCAAACATTAACTGGGAACATGTACTTGAAAAACTGATTACTTGGGGAGTGGAAACAGGAAAAGCTCTTGTTGCAGCCATTCTGATTTACGTTATCGGTCGCTTTATCATCAAACAAATCAATACGCTCTTAGCCAAGATTCTTCAGAAGCGGAAGTTTGAAATCAGCGTACAGACTTTCTTGAAAAGTCTTGTCAACCTCCTGCTGAATCTGGTTCTGGCATTTGCCATCATCAGCAAACTGGGAGTGGAAACCACCAGCCTTGCAGCCATTCTTGCTTCTGCCGGTGTGGCTATCGGTATGGCGCTTTCAGGAAATCTTTCCAACTTTGCCGGCGGACTGATTGTGCTTGTTTTCAAGCCGTTTAAAGTGGGCGACTACATTGAAAGTTCGCAAGCAAACGGTACGGTAAAGGAAATCCAGATCTTCCACACCATCCTTACCACACTCGACAACCGCATTATCTACGTACCTAACGGTGCCCTCAGCGGGAATGCCATCACCAACTACAGCCGCCAGGAAACACGCCGCGCTGAATGGACTTTCGGAGTGGAATACGGTGAAGATTATGAACGGGTGAAAGCGGTACTTGAACGCATCATCGAAGCCGATTCACGCATTCTCAAGACTCCGGCACCGTTCATCGGTCTCAGCTCGCTTTCAGCAAGCAGCGTAGATATTAAAGTACGTGTATGGACGAAGACTGAAGCGTATTGGGATGTTTACTTCGATATGAACAAAATCGTATATAATACCTTCAATAAGGAAGGCATCGGATTCCCCTTCCCGCAACTTACGGTACATCAGGGAAACTGATCACAATAACCCATCCAAAAAACAGGAGCGTTCCTTTCCACCTGCCCAAGCCTCAGGCTTTGCAGACGGAAAGGAACGCTCCTTGTTTTATAAAATATAGCTATATACTCCCCGAATTACAAAAAGGCATCAGAAATATCCTCATAAAAAGCAATTCATTAACATTTAATAACGCATTAGGGGGGGGGTAATAAAAAAAGAAAATTCCTATCTTTCACACCGCAGCCACAGAGGCTGCACAGTTAACCAAAAACATAAAACCCAACAACTAAACAATCTAATGAGACTAAAAACATTCATCATTACGGGACTAACCGGTCTGTTGTGCAGCTGTACCCATGCCCAGCAAGCCCAATATTGGAAAGAAACTCCCTATGACCTTGAAAACGTGGACTTCGATACAGACGTTGCCAAGTTTTTCTCCAAGGCACAGGCAATAACCGACACAACGACTTTTCTCACTGACAATCCCCTAAAGTATATTTTAGAAAAGCACACGCTCGGAGATACCGTTATTTATGACTATGAAGTGAACGGAGTAAAATACAGCGAAAAAGTAGCGAAGTACGGCAAAATCATATTCCCTTACATCGCCATGATTGCCGACGAGCAAAGAAAAATGGCAGGCTTGATATCCAAGACCTATATCAACAATCCGCAGACACTGGACTTGCTGATTTCTTCATTGGCAAAGCAATACGGATGGGAAGCCACCGTAATCAGACAATACAAAAAAACCATTCTGGTATGGGAGAAAGACGGAAAGAAAGTAGTGCTGCGTGCCATGGAACCCGGCAACGAAGACCCTACCACAGCCATTTTCATCACCAAAGACCAGAACGGCAAAATCATAAACATAGAAACCAAGCCACAGCCCACCCACAAGTGGTATCCGGTAACGCTGTACATCGTCCGTACCGACTATGCCCGTGTCATCGCGGAATGTACGGGCTATGGTGAATGGGAAAACTTCTACGACTATGAACTGGAGCCGAGATCCATCCGCAACTACAAAGGGATATGCTCGGAAGAAGTAATCGTAGATATAGACCCGTCGGCAGAAGGCTTCAATTTTCCCGGCGGCACGCTGCCCGTATTCACTACCGTAACAGGAGAAAAAAGCAACAACCAGACTTTCTTCTCCGAATTCGGACGGTTTCTCATAGCGCACCTCGAACCGGGCATCCCCGAATACGGAGAGGTAACCATGCGGTTCATCATTGACCGGGAAGGCAAGGCGAAAAATGTAGAAATAAAGGGAGAAGGAGGATATGGCGCCATTATGGCAATGGATAATCTCCCCCTCTTCAAGCCTGCTGCTCTGAACGGCAGAGAAGTAGGTGTACGGCTTACGCTTACAGTCCGGTTCAATTCTTATTTTTAAAGGACAAGGGAAATTTTTGAAATACTTAGATGTATATACAAGATAATTTTAAAACTAGTAGAATATGAGAAAACTTGTTATTATTTTCATGTTGGTTGGCATTGCCAATATCGTTAGAGCACAAAGCCCGATTAATAGTATATATAAGGAAATTCGGGAGAAGTGGGAACAGTACAACAAAGATTCCATAACCATAGAGGTGGGGAGAATGCTTGATTTGTTTGAGAAAGGTGGCGTTTTTACCCAAGATATTGTAGAGAAGAAATATATGGGATTGGTTTATGTTCTTTCAGATGATGAAGACTGTACATCAGTATCCTGCTCTGATCCTGCCGTTTTCCCAGCGGTGTGGTATGGTACCGATCAGGGTGTTTGTATGATGGGCTTACGCACACGAGGCATACATGAATCTAAAAGACCCTTATCGAATTATGTAGAGGCTTACCTAAAACGTATGCCCATAGTCAATGAATCGGCAACAAGATACGCTGTGATGACAGACTTCAGCAATGGTTTAGCCCCCTATGAAGAAGAAGACCAGTGTTTTGTGATTGACAACAACGGTTCAGCCAGTTATGTACGAAAGAACGGCGATTATATCATCGGTCTGAGTATTTCATACGATAAGAGTAATATCATGATTAGTGTTTTTGACGTTACCGGACAAGAGAAGCTGTTGAATCTTGAGAGCTTTTTGGAAAACTCAACACCGCAGTCAGCGCAGTATAGCGAACAAACAAAACAGAAGTTGGAGAATTTAAGGGCTGAGGAGAAGGAACGTAACGAATTCAGTGAAATGATTGAAGCTATCGTAAACAGCAAAAAGCTTAGTACGTATTATCATAACCGCGATATGTTCATCCTCAGTTCGGGACTTTTTAGGGATGATCTGGAAGTGAAATACGGAAACAAAGATATGCTTATTCTTGCCATGCCACTTGATGGAATTACTGATTACATTGAATTTACCCGACAAACGTTCGATGGCGAGAAAAATCATCCTGTCATATTTGAGTTTAATATTCGAAAGGAAGGATGTTATGGTAGTGCTACATTCAACTATGAAAAAGGGAAATGGGTGCTTGATTCAATACAAGTTGTTGAAAATTAAACTCTTTACTGATTACAGATTACAGCCATTTAGGAGATTATACAGAAGCCTTGTTTTTTGATAGTGAAAGCTGGCTTATATTTGCTATACTTACTGACATTAACTTCACAGCAAAAATCATGAAACAGAATACAGATATTCCCTCCGCCCGTTCACGTCTGTGGAAACGGTGTTGGCGTTTCGCAAAAAACGCCCATCTGCCGGAGTTTTTTCTCTATGCAATCGTACTGCCCTGCTTTGCCCTGCAAGTGTCGGTAGTGGCAGGCATCTTTCTCCTTCTCGGCGATATGTCGGTTACGGGCATAGGTTGTACCTACGATCCGGCAGGGTTCGTGCTGCTCGCCTTGTTCGCCCTCATCGCCATAGCGGTCTTTTCGGCATTACTGCTCCTGCTGCTGAAGGTAAACAGCAGCAAGACGAGTCGTTATCGGGAAGATAACCCCCGACGCTCTTACCGCCGGATAGCGGGCGTACTTCTGTTTCTGTTGATGGCAGGTGTATCCCATTCTTCTACAACGGCACCGGAACATCGGGAAGGAATTATCCTTCCACAGAAATCGTGGCTGGAAGAGACTGCGATACCCGTTTACCTTTCCATCTTCGATTCACGGACAGGACGGATTACACTTTTATTGATAAACCTTGCTACCTTTGGAGTAATGCGTCGCAAACTATGTCTCAAATCCGATACTCCGGAAGCCGCTCTCGAACTGCTCGCCACCCGTCGTCCGTTTACGGTACGCACATTAGTGGCCATGCTATGGCTCTTCCCCGTATGGCCCGCCGTGCTGGCGGCAATACACTACCATCGTTTGCAGAAAATCAGACTGCTGCGCCGCCACTATCCCTGCCCCAACTGTATGGGAAGGAAAGTACACTCCCTGCCCCTGCCTGTTGGAGAAGAGAATCTGCCCCTGCTCACCGATGGCGAGCGACTCGAACTCAAACTGAAAACAGCCTATATCCTCGTCTGCGAGTGTCCGGACTGTGGCGAACGGTTCAAACTGCGCGTTCCTCTCACTAAGGAAGGCTACGAGCTTTGTCCCGAATGTCACCACCTCACTCTGCACCGCACAGAAAACTATCACATGGTAAAGCCGGTCAACAGTTCGGACGAAGGTCTGCGCGAGGCACGCCACCAATGCCGCTTCTGTGGAGCAGAATACATGGTAGGCTACCAAATGCCGAGATGACAAACAATAGGCTTTACGGGAATATATACAAAACTCTCAATCACAATAATATGAACAAACATCCATTCATACCCGCACCGGCAGCCGTTGCCCTATGCTTCGGACTGCTTTGCCTGTCCGCGCTCAGCTCCTGTACAGGGTGCAGCTACAACCACCAAAAGACGATGGGAAGCATAGATAACATTTTGGGAAAAGTAGATACACTGATGAAAAAAACAGACCGGTTTTTGGAAGAACATCTGCCGGAAGAACCGCCTATAGACTACGAAAAAGAGGGGGTGAATATGGAGCACTTGTTTGTATTTACAGATACGACAATGACCTACAACGGCAAGCCGTTCATGCCGGGAATGACAATAGGAGAACTGTGTGAGATATTCGGACATTACGAACGTCTTGCGGAACCCGGAATATTTATATGGGATTCTATGGGAATCACTATGGTATCACACGATGAAAGCGGAAAAGACAGTGCCCCTGTAAGCAGAATACTGATTGACTGGAATATCGAATTAAGCGGGTTTATAACCGATGAAGACCTAAAATGGCTAAAGAACCGTTGCCCACGTCAGTATTTTACGGGTAAAATGATTGTCGGTGGAGCGGTTTTGGGCAGAGGTATGCACATGGATGATTTTCTGAAAAAAACAAATCTGAAATTCGATAACAATCCGTTCCCTCTGCTTTATTACTGTGACTTGTATGACTGGGACTACACCAAAGCGCCTATACACCGCAGAGAAAAATATTATACCTATTGTATCAGGAAGTCTGAAGACGGTACTGATATTGAAACATTTGATATTGCCATTAACTCACGAGGTTTTGGTGACCCACCGTACGAAGGTCCTGAATATGAAAAGTACATAAGCCACCTTGATTAAAACATAGTTGTCATGAAAATACAAATCAACCTGTCAGTGTATCTTATAGTATTGTTCTTCACGCTAACAGCCTGTGGTGAAAGAACGGACGGTCTGTATGGCACACGCTACAGCCGCTCGGAGTTGGAAGAAATGGGTGTAAACACCGAGCATCTGTTTATTTTCGACGGCGATAAAATATCGTATAACGGCAAAGAGTTCTGGCCGGGAATGAGTATTGAAGAAGTGACGGAGATATTCGGTGAACCTTATACACGTACGTATAAAGGAAAGGCTTTCTTTCATGAGTATATAACTTACTTCTGGGATGACTGGGGAGTAATGGTCAGTACCCAATTGAGGGATGGCATTCAAACAGTGATGATGGTGGATATTCGCTGGAATTTGACAATTGGCAAAGCACTGAAACTTGCAAATAGTGATAACTTGCGAGATTTAGTAAAAAGTATGAAAGAAGACAATCCCAAGACTTATTTTAAAGGCAATATTCTGGTTGGTGGCATGCCATTGGGAAGGATGACAAATGTAAAGAAGGATTTTATGGAAGAAAATGAACTCATTTTTTTTCAACGGCATAGAGGAGATCGGATAGTAGAACATAGGGTTTTGCATTCTTATGATTATACAAAACTTAAAAATTTCAAGAAAGAGGATCGTTATATGTTTTACTATACTATTTTGATGTCTACGGATTATACAAAAACGGAAAGTTTTATGTGTATACTTAATAAGTACTACCTGTGATTATTGAAGCATCAATGATACAAATTTTATTTGATATATTACTAAAAAGTATTTAATATGAAGTCTATTATATTTATTTATGCAGAGCAAACATCAAATTCTCATATATTAAGTTGTTAAAAACAGGTAAGCTGTTTTTTTTTTGAATGGTAGATAGCATGTTCTTTCCAAAAATCGCTAACTTTGTCTTAACTTCATGTTACGCTTTAAAAACAGATGAGTTATGATATATCCGATTGGCATACAAACTTTTGAAAAAATAGTCAAAGACGGTTTTGTTTATGTAGACAAGACAGATTTAATTTATTCTTTGGTAACCCAAGGACAGATTTATTTTCTGAGCCGTCCCCGACGTTTCGGCAAGAGCCTGCTGCTCTCTACGCTTCGTGCTTATTTCGAAGGGAAGAAGGAATTGTTTGCTGGCTTGAAAATCGATGCGTTGGAACACGACTGGCACGTGCACCGGGTGTTCCATTTTGATTTTAACGGAGTTGATTTTACAATGCCGGGTGCCTTGCACCTGAAAATAGAGGGATATCTGTATGATTGGGAAGAAGAATTTGGAATCAGTTCTGGAGTCGACACCAATCTGGGTTCCCGTTTCAATCGTATCTTGCAGGCTGCTGCCGAGCAGACAGGGCGAGGGGCAGTGGTCTTGGTGGACGAATACGACAAGCCTCTGCTGGATGTGCTGGAGAAAGACCCGGAGCTGCTGGAACAGAACCGTGAGATTCTGAAGGCTTTCTATTCGGTGTTTAAACTGGCTGACGCTTCGCTGCGTTTTGTCTTCCTGACGGGTGTCACCAAGTTCTCGCAGGTCAGTGTGTTCAGCGGTTTCAACCAGCCCAAAGACATCAGTATGTTCGATAAATACGAGGCTCTATGCGGCATCACGGAAGAAGAACTGCATACCCAATTTGCAGAACCTATCCGGGAAATGGCGGCATCGGAAGGCTGCACGGAAGAGGAAATGCGTCAGCGGTTAAAGCGGCATTACGACGGTTATCACTTCAGCAAAGAGATGACGGACATCTACAATCCGTTCAGTGTTTTGAATGCGTTCGACAGCCAGGACATCCGCGACTTTTGGTTTGCTTCGGGCACACCGACGTATCTCATTCGCCTGATGAACCATTTTCATGAAGGGATTGATCAGTTGTCGGGTATGTATTATTCACAGGATGAGTTTGTGAATTATAAGGCAGATACAGAATATCCGTTGCCGATGATTTACCAGAGCGGCTATCTCACCATCAAGGATTACGACAAACGCCGGAAGACCTTCCTGCTGGACTTCCCCAACAATGAGGTTAAAAACGGTTTTCTCACCCTGGTGGCTTCCAATTATCTGAAGATAAAGGAGAATGTCAGCAACTTGGCACAGGACTTGGCGTTTGCTTTGGAAGACGGTGAACTGGATTCCTTCCGCCAGATGCTGACCTCGTTCCTGGCCAGCATTCCCTATACCATGCGCCGCAAGGAAAGCGAGCCGGAAAGGGAACGCTATTTCCAATACACCTTCTACCTGCTGCTTCGGCTGATGAGTGTGTACACAGTCTTGGTAGAAAAGGAGCAAAGTCAAGGTCGGGTGGATGGCATCGTGGAAACACCGCAGTGCGTGTATATCTTTGAATTCAAGCTGGATGGCACGGCTGCCGAAGCGCTGAAGCAGATTGAAGCGAAAGGGTATGCCCGTGAGTATGAAGCGGGTGCCCGTCAGGTGGTGAAAGTGGGTGTGAGCTTTTCTTCCCAGACGGGGACGATTGAGGAATGGGAAGTCCGGAAATGATATCTCATAATCTGGAAGTCCTTGGTTCAAGCCCAGGCTAGTCTACATTGAAAATCAGTCATTTGCAAGCAATCGCAGATGCCTGATTTCGTTTATGGTGACCTTCAGGTGACCTTTTTAAACACAAAGTACGCACAAATGGCAAAAATGTGGGATACGAGAACACCGCGAGAAAGCAAGTTTAAACATGTTCTACAACACATTCCGGTGAAAAACACCCCATCCATAAGCATACTGAAAAAACAAATCTGAAATTCAATAACAATCCGTTCCCTCTGCTTTACTATTGTCATCTGCATGACTGGGACTACACCAAAGCGCCTATACACCGCAGAGAAAAATATTATACCTATTGTATCAGGAAGTCTGAAGACGGTACTGATATTGAAACATTTGATATTGCCATTAACTCACGAGGTTTTGGTGACCCACCGTACGAAGGTCCTGAATATGAAAAGTACATAAACCACCTTGATTAAAACATAGTTATCATGAAAATACGAATCAACCTCTCAGTCTATCTTTAGGAAATTAATCCGATATTCCGGGCAAACAGGTTCGATTGATTCATTATGCCGCCCCCAAAAAGAAGGAGGGCGTGTTTTCCGACTCCCTGACTATTTCCGACTTTTCATGACTATGGCTGACGCGTTCCGTACACGCATGGAAAATTGCGTTATCTTGCACCCGAAATCATAAAAAAAGATTATGGAACTGACACTTATTGAAACGAACGCGTATCTGGAGCTAAAAAGAAAGCTCAGCACGCTGTCGGTACAGATGGCCGACTTCCAAAAGAAAATCGCTCCGTCCTCACCGGAAAAGTGACTTGACGCACAGGAGGTATGCCTGGCCCTCGGCATCTCCAAAAGAAGCCTGCAGAACCATCGGGACAGGGGACTGGTCCCTTATTCGAACATCGGAGGAAAATGCTTTTACAAGGAAGCGGATATCCGGCAAATATTGGAAGAAGGCCTCATTAAAAAAAGAAGGAAATAATGGCGGAAATCATTACAAAAGATTCGGAGGAGTTCAAGGAACTGACCGGATGGATGAAAAAGATCGGAAAATCGTTGGAGGCGGCGACGGCAAGGATACGTCCCGCCATCGCGGACGAACATTACCTGCAGGGGGAAGACGTGTGCGAAATGCTGCACATCTCAAAAAGGACCCTGCAGACGCTGCGTGATGAAGGAGCCATACCCTATACCACCATCGGAGGGAAAATACTGTATCCTGAGAGTGCCCTGTACGAGACCTTGCGGAAAAACTACCGGAACTACAGGCAATACGCCGGATAACCGGCCGTAAAGAAAAAGAAGAAGGGATGCTTATCCGGACTCGCCGGGTACAATCGCCCGCGATTGCGTATAACTTATAAAAAGATAGCCGCCCCAAAATATGGACGGCTATCTTTGCGTTTTTTCCATCTGTCGGATAAGCATCCCTTCTTCTTAGTTGGCCAGGCGGAACATTCCGCCGATCTTCTCACGCATCCTGTCCGTGTCCTCACCGATTTTTGGATTGATCAGCTCGGCGTAGACCTGCGTGGAGATGATGGTCTTGTGCCCGAGGACTTTCTGCAGGGTTTCAAGCGGCATGCCCTTGCTCAGGGCCAGGGTCGCAAAAGTATGACGTCCGACATGCGGGCTGACGCGGACACTGCAGCCGGCCTTCTCGCCGATACGTTTCAGACTGTCCTCCATACTCCCTATTTCCCCCACGGGGAACACCCTGTCCGAAGAGACCTTGAATTCGTTCACCCCCCTGTATTTCTCGATCAGCTCGACGGCTATCGGGAGCAGCTTGACAACATAGGGTGCCTTGGTCTTCACACGGTTTCCAACCAGCCAGGTGTTCCCGTCCGAATCCGTGTGGACATTCCGGTAAGAAAGTTCCTTCAGGTCGGCATGGGCCAGGCCGCTGAAGCACATGAAAACAAACATGTCCCGGATGGTCTGCTGCCGCCTGTAGCTCAGCTTGACGCTGATAACGCGTTGCAGGTCCTCCTCCGAGAGGAAAGGACGTTTCTTGTATTCCGGCTTGCACACGAACTTCTTGAACGGGGGCTTGTGGATCCATCCCTCGTCCATTGCCAGATACATCAGCCATTTCAGTGTGTTGACGCGCTCGAAGGCCGTTGACTTGGCCAGCCCGCGCACGGAAAGCATCCAGTTGTAATAGTTCTTGATGAAATCCATGTCCAGCGACATCAGGGGGATATCCTCCGTACCCAACTTGTCCTTCAGGTAACAGGACAGACACTTGTACTCGTCCACCAACCCCCGATAGGTGCTTTGGGCTTTCGTCTTGCCGATCTGCCGTTTGTAATCCCGGATCTGGATATTGAAGATCTCCATCAACGAATGGATCTCCTCGCCAAAGCCGTTATAGCGGTCATAGACCTTCTTGGCTGTCAGGAACGAATCGTGGTCCGAGAGATATTGATAGTGCTTGCCGATCTGTGCCTTGATGTTCTCCAGCTCCCGGTTCAGCCGTCTTGCCTCCTCGGATTTGCCTTTGGCACAGTTGCCTTTGGCATCCCAAAGGGCAAGGGGAACATCACGCTTGCAGCTGAAACTCGCCGTCGTTCCGTTGATGGTAATACGCCCCATGACAGGGACACGGCCATTTTTTATGGCCTGGTCTTGGTGTAGAACAGAACTCGAAAGGTACTCCTCATAACTCGATTATTTTTGTTACAAAATTACTATTTATCGAGTTGTTTTAAGCTATGAAGAATAATGCAAACAATTGAAAAATAACCGCTTATATTGTCTGTTTTATAGACTTGGACAAGGTAACGATTAGGTAACGTAACTCATGCTCAAATGTGCTTTTTGTAGCGTCGTTTTTCAAATGGAAGTGAAAAACAATCCCATTAATTCGCTGAATTCAAGCGGTGTGTCGCCATTATGCAACTATTTCTAAAAATCTCCGACTTTTTTTCAAAACATTGAGACGTTTAATTTTAAACGTCAAGGCATTTTTTCTGAAACGGCGAGGCATTTTTTTGGAGGGGAGAAAAGTATATGAAAAATAGCAAGACGCCATTCTGTTACAGAGTAGAGCCTGAAACAGAATGGCGTCTTTGTGTATTGTTTCTTTCAAAAAATTCAGTTTATCTTCCTCCAGCCGGCAGATTCTTAAGGAAGTAGTCTGCCATTGACTTGCGCAGATGGTAAGTCGTTCCTTCGCCTTCATGGATGCTATGTGTACGCATCGGATAGGAAAGCTGTGAGAAGATTTTTCCATAACGAATCAATTCATTGACCAGACGTTCGCAGTTCTGGTAGTGTACATTGTCATCGCCTGTTCCATGAATCAGCAATAAATTTCCTTTTAATCCGGAAGCATAGCTGATAGGAGAACCTTTCCGGTATCCGTCCGGATTGTTTTGCGGTGTATTCATGTAACGTTCTTGATAAACGGTGTCATAAAGGCGCTGGTCGGCCACGAAAGCGATGGCTATACCGGTGTGGAATACTTCCGGATAGCGGAACATACAGTTCAATGTCTGGCTTCCACCGCCGCTCCATCCGGTAATACCGATTCGGCTTGCATCAATGTAGTTATATTGACGTGCCAAGTCAAGAATACCGCGAGCTTGATCTTCGCTGGCAAATGTTCCTACCTCTCCGTAAATACACTTTCTCCACTCTCTACCGCGTGGAGCGCGTGCTCCTCTGTTTTCGATGCTTACCACAATATATCCCTGATTAGCCAAGTATTGGTGCCATAAATCTCCTCCGCCCCATACATCTTGTACGGTAGCATTGGCTGGTTCTCCATATACGTCGATGATGACCGGATATTTTTTTGAAGCATCGAAGTTTGCCGGTTTAATCATCCATGCATCCAATTCTAATTCTCCGGAACGGACTTTGACAAACTCTTTCGGTTTTAATCCTAATGCTTGATATTCTGCTTTAGCCTGAGCATTGTCTTCAATCATGCGTACACTCTTATGGTTTGGCAGATTGACCATGTCGATTGCCGGAGGAGTAGCGGCGTTGCTGAATGAGTGCACAGCCCAGCGGCCGTTAGGCGATATATTATAACGGTGCTGTCCTGATTCGTTGGCAGGACTTAAGCGTTTCACTTCTCCGTTTCCGAATAAGTTGGCTGAGTAGAGGTAACGCTGGGTAAAGTTATCAGGCGAGGCAATGAAGTATACAATACCTTTTTTTATGTCCATGCCGACCTGTTCAATATAGTCAAAGTTTCCTTTCGTGATGGGCTCTGTCTTTTTGCCGTCGCGGCTTACTCTGTACAAGTGACGCCATCCGTTACGTTCACTTTCCCAAGTAAACCATGTATTGTTTTTCAGCCAGGTTACATTGTCGTTTGTTTCTAGCCATGCCGCATCGGTATCGGTGAATATATTTTCCGGCTGTGGATTTCCGATGGTTGCAATCCATACTTTGTTTGTGTTTTGCTGACGGTTCATCTGCTGAATGAATAATTCATTGCTTTCCGGTATGAAATCCATGCGCATGATGTAGTTGTTGCGCGGGTCGCCCGGTATCTGAATCCAGGTTGTGGCTCCTCCAGCGACCGATACATAGCCCACTTTTACAGCTGAGTTGGTTGTTCCTGCTTTCGGATAAGGAAAGCGGTTAATTTTAGGATAAAGCGAATCTACATTATTGATAATATCAAACCATCCGGTACCCTTGCTGTCGCTTTGCCAGTAAGCAATGTATTTGCTGTCTGGACTCCAGCGGAATCCGTCGCGGCAGTTGAACTCTTCTTCATAAACCCAGTCGAAGGTTCCGTTGATGATTTCATCTGTTCCGTCGGTAGTTACGGCAGTGATGTGTCCGTTGCTCAACTCTTCTACATAGATATTGTTCTGGCTGACATAAGCGGCTTTCCGGCTGTCTGGTGAGAACTTGGCAAACATCAGACTGCTTTCTGGCAAGGTTTTACCTAATTGCTGTAACTTTCCGCTTTTCATGTTGAGTACCCAGTAGTCACCGCGTGTGTCATAGCGCCATACTCGGCGTGTGTTTGTATAAATTAAGACTAATGAGTGGTCGGTGTTGAAGCTGAAGCTGCGTACTTGAAGCGTATCTTGAGTTCCCGGTTTTACGAGCATGGATGCGGGTATCAGCGTTTCCCGTTTTCCGCCTTTTGCCGGATAGGCAATAATGTCATATCCTCCGGCTGGATTTTTTTCGGAACGTGAGTAATGGTCGCCGTCTTCAAGCCAGTTTACATAGGTGCTTCCTTTGGTATGTATCAATCCGCCATAGACTACATTTTCCAGTGTAGGTATCTGCTGCGCCTGCAAGATACTTCCTCCTGATAAAAAGAAAGCAATAGCGGTTAGGGTTTGAGTCAGTTTTTTCATGTCATTTCAAATTTTAAGAATAGATAAACAGATAAGAAGAACGAGGTAACGAGGGAGGTCTCTTCCCTTGTTACCTCGTTTTGCTTTTCCGTATTAATGAGAATTAGTTGATTCCAAGCTTCTTTTTCATGTCTTTGGTCAGAGCGTCTTTGTGCATCAGTACATAGACAGTCTTTGCACGTACGAAGCTTTCAGACATATTCAGATAGCCTCCAAAATCATTACGGGCTGTTCCCCATGAGTTCTTGGTGATATAATACTTCGTTCCGTTCTGGTCTTTTGCCAGGCCGGTGAGATGCATCAGGTGGTCGTCGGTGGTTACAAACGATTCATATCCAGCCTGACGCACTTCTTGAGTTACATTGATTTCCGGATAGGGACGTTCAAATTTGAAAACCTCAGCCAAACGGTCCTTTTCGTTCATCTTTTGCCAGCGTGCGAAGTCGGTTCCTTTTAAATCTTCGGTTTTTCCCACTTCTGGATTGATGGCAACTCCATGTGTGTAGGCAAATCCGCGTTCACTTACATCTCCGTCCCATGCCACGGTAAATCCATTGTTTAGTGCGTAATCGGTGGCGGCCATCATCTCATCCAGCGGAAGATTATACATTTTGGCATGTTCCCAGTTGTCGGGGATTTCTACCTCAAATTCTTCATAAAAAGGTTTGTGTGAGAAACTGGTCATCATGACATAGTCATTGCGGTTGATGCCCAGAGAGGCAGCAAACGATTTCGGAGTATATTCTTTTCCTTTATAAGTAAATGTTTCAGGAAGCTCGCCCATATAGATGTCAAACAAACTCTTGATTAGTTTATTGTATTCAGGGCTGCGTTTCCGTAATTTTACAGCTTGCTCGGCAATGGCAGTCATATATGAGGCTAATTCTCCGTGATTGTGGTTCTTTGAATCGTAGTTGATTCCGGTGTACACTTCTTCGGGAACGATACCCACTTGTTCGAAAGCAGTAAACCAGCTGGGAGTCACACTTCCTTGTCCGATATTTCCGTTACCATGACGGAGGTAGTTGTCTTCCAGTTGATTCATATACTTTTGGCGGACAATGAACATTTCCGACAGGTCGTATTCACCTTTACCCATACGGAGCAGTTCGGCTTCGATGAATGAAGTTGTGGCAAAGCACCAGCAGGTTCCGGTGGCAGCCTGATTTTTAACAGGAGTTACTTTCTGGTTAACGATAGTAGTAAACTGATAGCCTTGTGTAGGCTGTTGTGCCCATAGGGTCGTTGAGACCAACGCAAGGGCAGCAAGTGTCATGGTTTTTGTTTTCATGGCTTGTTTATTTTGTATAGAGTTTGTTAGAATCCGAAACGATAGTCATTCCAATATTTGGCAGCCATTTCATCCCAACGTAGAATGGTTGCTCCGATAAAGTCTTTTGTATAATCTGTAAGAAAAGCTTTGGCACGTTCTTCTCCTTTGGTTTTAAGCAGTTCTTGATAACGGCTCTCTACCATAGGAAGTTCACTGAAGGCTTTATCTTCAAAGTGCAGGATGTTTTTTTCCATAATGCTGCGTGCGTTTCCCCAGCGTACGGTTGCCAGTTTATTGGCACGGCGGTAATGCCATAGGGCTGCATCTTCGCGGTAACGGTGATTGCCACAAATTTTATACATGGCAGGCAGGTCGGTAGTTCCTGCAAAAATGGGTACACGTGGACTTTGTCCCGGATTATCCATCGAGAACCAACAAATACCGCCCACTGCGTCGGGAAGCCAACTACGTAATTGGATTACTGTAGAGTAGGCGCATTGGGGAACTGCAATGTTGCGGTATGATTTTACGGCTCCTTCTTTGATGCCGTTTAGCATCTGTACTTCATCGGGACGCATCCATGGGTTGGCTTTCGGACTGATAATGGTATCTGTCTGTCCGGTCTTTCGGTCTTTCTTTACGACTTTCAGGTTGCGGGTAACATCCCACTGAGTACCTTCGTAAGTTTGGCGAAGGAGTGCCATTACATCGGTGGCGTTCAGTTTTTTCTCAGGTTTTACGCTGAAAGGTAATTCTTCTGCATTTTCATCTAAGTTAAGTGAAGGGGCAATGGTGCTGAGTATAAAGAATTCCCGGACACTGAAAGCTTGCCATTTTCCAGCGTAGTTAGGACCTCCATAGGCACGCCAAAACTTGAAGGGCTCTTTTCCGTCCCAGAGTTTCAGTTTTTTGGCTACTTCGAATACATTCTCTGAAGCCATGTAATTATCTTTGTCTTTCAGATTCAGTGTGCTGATGCGTGGAATGTTGGCCGATACACCGACTTCTCCGTCAGGGATGCGTACGGCAGCCCATACGCCACCTATTTTATCCGGACCTTCTCCGAATATCTCAAAATGCCATACTTCTTTGGGGTCGGCGATGGTCAAACATTCTCCGGAATCTCCATAACCATATGTTTTTACCAGTTCTCCCATCAGCTGGATGGCTTGGCGAGCGGTAGAGCAGCGTTCCAAGGCAATGCGTGCAAGTTCTTCTATCATGAACATGCCTTGTTTGTTTTGCAGTGTGTCACGACCGCTGATGGTGGTTTCGCCCATGGCAAGCTGTTTCTCGTTCATACATGGATAAGAGGTATCCAGAAAAGCATAGGTATTACGAACCTGTGGTATTTTCCCTTTTACGGTCAGATTGGTCTGGTCTTCGGGAAATTCAGTATGCATGCGTCCGTTATAAATGGCAGTTACGGTGTCATTTTTATAAGTTTTAGCTGGAACAACATTGACCCAAGAGCGATACCAGCTGTCGCAGGTGTGGCTGGTTATTACCGAACCGTCTGATGAGGCTTCTTTTCCTACCATTATACTGGTGCAGCAGTCAGGGTCATGGAATAACGTATTTTGGGCTGCGAGTGATTGTGAAAGAGCCAGCCCGATAATAAATAAAGTACCGTATAGTTTCATAGTTACTTATTAAGTGTGAATTTGGTTCAAAATTATTAAAAAAAATGAGGGAGACCAAACTTTTTTATTCAAAAACAAAGGATTTGCTTGATTTTTATCTTTTTGTCAAATATTTGTCCGTTCTTTTAATAAGCTTTGTGATGAGGCTATGAAACGAAGTTTTGTCAAGAGGATGCTCTTTGTTTATAACAAGGTATGAAATGGAAATAAGGTTGCTTTGTTATGTGTTTAGGGTAAAAAGAAAGCATCTCCTTTTGTTATGTTGGAGATGCTTTCCTGTTAATATAATTTTTTGATCAGGTCACTGCGCCCAATTCGCTTTAGCTCATTGATGATGGAACGCCGTTCTTCGGGTTTGTACCAGAAGAAGAACATGCGCTGCGCTAGCTTTTCTTTCGGAGTTTTAGCCGAATAAATCGGTTCCAATGTGTAAGGATGATAGCCGGTATACCAAGCCTCGGTTGCAACCGTCATGGGAGTTGGCGTAAAGTCTTGCACTTGTTCCAGATGAAAGTCTAAGCGCTTGGTGGTTACAGCCAGTTCTGCCATGTCTTCTTCAGTGCATCCCGGGTGACTGCTGATAAAGTAAGGAATAATCTGCTGGCGCAGATTCAACTCAGCATTCAGCTTGTCAAAAATCTTTTTGAACTGATAGAACTGTTCAAAAGGAGGTTTACGCATCAGGTATAAAACGTGATCGCTGGTATGTTCAGGGGCAACCTTCAGACGGCCGCTTACGTGGCGTGTAATCAGTTCACGGGTGTATTCGGCTGTGCTACGGTTAACAGCTTCGTCTTTGCTCTGGTGGAGAAGAAGGTCGTAGCGTACTCCACTCCCAATAAAGCTTTTCTTAATCCCCGGCAAAGCATCTACAGAATGGTAAATGTCGAGTAGAGGACGATGGTCGGTATTTAAGTTTGGACATACTTTGGGATGAATGCACGACGGGCGTTTACAGCGTTGACATAACTTTAAGTCTTTGCCTCCCATGCAGTACATGTTTGCCGACGGACCTCCCAGATCGCTGAGATATCCTTTGAAATCGGGCATTTGGGTAATAGCCTTTACTTCTTTTAAAATACTTTCCTTGCTTCTGCTTACAATGAACTTTCCCTGATGGGCTGAGATGGTGCAGAAAGCACATCCTCCAAAACATCCGCGGTGAATGTTGACCGAGAACTTAATCATTTCATAAGCAGGAATACGTTTCCCTTTATATTTAGGATGGGGAAGACGGGTATAGGGAAGGTCGAAAGACATATCCAGCTCGCCCTGAGTCATGGGAGGATAGGGTGGATTGACCACGACCGTACGGTTTCCCACTTGCTGGAGAATGCGTGCGGCGGTATATTTGTTAGATTCTTCTTCTATGTGACGAAAGTTTTGTGCTTGTTTTTTCTTGTCTTTCAAGCATTCTTCGTGTGAGAAAAGGGTTAAGTCGTCTGCCGTGTTATCCGGACAAACTTTTTCACCCGAGTGCGTCAGATAAGCCGTCTGAGGAATATCATGGGGAATTTCTTGACTTGCTTTCATGCGACGGCAAAGTTCCATGATAGGCTTTTCTCCCATTCCGTAGATGAGTAAGTCTGCAGGTGCGTCCACCAAGATAGACGGGCGTACTTTATCTTGCCAATAATCAAAGTGAGTCAAGCGCCGGAGTGATGCTTCAATGCCTCCTAAGATGACAGGTACATCCGGGTAAAGTTTTTTTAGAATTTGTGTATATACGATGCTTGGATACTCGGGGCGCATATCATGGCGTCCGTCAGGGGTATAAGCATCTTCACTGCGCAACCGCCGGTTGGCTGTGTATTTATTGACCATACTGTCCATGCAGCCGGGAGAAACCCCGAAGAATAAACGGGGACGACCCAGTTTTTTAAAGTCACGTAAGTCGTCCCGCCAGTTTGGTTGGGGAATGATTGCAACACGCAGTCCTTGTGATTCAAGCATACGTCCGATGACAGCAGCTCCGAATGACGGGTGATCCACATATGCATCTCCACTGAACAGAATTACATCCAGTTCGTCCCATCCCCTGAGTTCTACTTCTTTTTTTGTAGTAGGTAACCAGTCGGTTAAATTATTCTGTTGTTTCTTTATCACGTTCCCAGTTTATGTAAAGCAAAATTAGTTGGTGAAGTCCGAATGCTTTCATATTGTTATGGTAAATCACGTCAATACAAAGGTCAAGCAAATCTTTACTGTTTTCTTCCATTGAGGCGATTAGCGAGCGGACATTCAGTTTAAGTTTATCAAGAACATTCTCGTCTACAATTCCGTTACTGTCAATCAGATGTTGGAATAGAGAATATTTTTCAATGGTCTGTAAATGCTGTTCCGAGATTTCCATGCTTCGGGTGCCCGAAGCGTTTGTCTGTATTGTGTACATAGCTTTTTTGTTTTAAAGTTAGTTTTATACAGACAAAGTTATACCTTTTTCTTGAATAACCTCGGTTTTCCTTTATTTTTTCATTACAGTGTTTGAGGATGTAGCTTGCTGTTATGTATGATATTCCAGATATCCTCTTCTGTACCTGAGAAAGGACCGGATTTTTCTAATTTGATGGTCGACATGGCTGCAGCAAAGCAACCTGCTTCTTCGTATGACGCTCCTTTGTTTCGCATATATAAGTATCCTAATACATATGTGTCTCCACATCCGGTGGCATCTACAACGTCTTGGGGAGGATAAGCCGGGATTTGGTGAAATTTTCCCTCTGCGTAAATGAGCGATCCGAGGCTTCCTAAGGTAAGCAAGACCTCTTTTACTCCCCAGTCGGCCAGTTGTAAGGCTGCCTGTTTAGGGTCAGCATATCCTGTCAGAACTTGTGCTTCGTGCTCATTGACTTTTAATATGTCAATATATTTAAGCGCTTCTTTTTTGTCATTCCAGTCTACAGGATATACTTTCTCACCGCGTACTTCGCGGAGGTAACCTTGTGCGTCAACAGCCAAGATGCCTTTCTTTGAAAGCATTTTTACGACATCCAGAGAAAAGTCGTCGGAGAGTAAACTTCCCAAATGGAAGATGTGGGCTTTTTCGTCTTTAAGTTCTTCTACTGTAAAGGGGTCAGCTTTTGCTAAAACACGCTGTGTGCGGTTATCTTGGTTTTCTCCATACGTGTTTTCAAAGTAAACTGTGTTTTTGCTCGGAAGTACTTTTACCTGAATACCTTTTTCCCGCATTTCTTCTACGGCCTTATATTCACTTGGAGCGAGTGCTGTTATTAAGCGATAATTTTTTGTATCCTTCAGATGGCGCATGCCATGTGAGAAATAATAAGAAGTACCCCCTGGGAGGTAAGTAGTCTGTTTCGGAGTTACAATTTTATCTAACGTGATGTGTCCTATGCAGCAAATGTCATTCATTATTATTAATTTTCAAAAATTCGGGCGCAAAGATACGCATATTTTTTGGTTTAGCCTTGTTTGTTTGGAATTTAACGAGTGTGCTTTTTGCTGGATTTATAGGTAAATAATACACTTGTGAAATAAAAATCACTTGAATTCTTGCTGTTTAAGGAAATAAAGCCTTACCTTTAGGGCGTAAAATCTAAAAGAAGTATTTGCTATGCTCTGTTTGGTTGGCGATATGAGCATTTTGTCAGGCTTAGTTAACCGTAGTCTGATACTTGTAGCTTATAAATAGAGAATAGCTGTTATTATTTAACATAAAAGAAAGTTTGAAATGAAAAACATGAATGTTAAACCAGCAGAAGGAAAGCTGGGAGTTTTATGTGTGGGTCTGGGTGCAGTGGCCACCACATTTATGACAGGGGTATTAATGACTCGCAAGGGATTGGCGAAGCCTGTAGGCTCTATGACGCAATATGACAAAATCCGTGTAGGGCGTGGAGCAGAAAAGAAATATCTGCATTATAATGAAATCGTTCCGATGGCTCAGTTGAGCGATATCGTATTCGGCGCATGGGATGTATATCCTGCCAATGCATATGAATCGGCCATGAACTGTGAAGTGTTAAAAGAAAAAGATATCAATCCGGTGAAAGATGAATTGGAATGTATCGTTCCGATGAAAGCTGCATTCGACCATAATTATGCTAAACGTCTAGATGGAAACAATGTGAAAGACTGCGCTACCCGTTGGGATATGGTAGAAGCTTTGCGTGAGGATATCCGTAACTTTAAAGCTGCTAACGGCTGTAGCCGTATCGTTGTTTTGTGGGCTGCATCAACCGAAATTTATGTGCCTGTCAATGAATCTGTTCACGGCTCTTTGGCTGCACTTGAACAGGCGATGAAGAACGATGACCGCGAACACATTGCTCCTTCTATGTGTTATGCGTATGCCGCTTTGGCTGAAGGGGCTCCTTTTATTATGGGTGCTCCAAATACTACGGTAGATATTCCGGCTATGTGGGAAATGGCTGAAAAAACACAGATGCCGATTGCCGGTAAAGACTTCAAGACTGGTCAGACTTTGGTTAAATCGGGTTTTGCTCCGATTATCGGTACACGCTGTTTAGGCTTGTCTGGATGGTTCTCTACCAATATTCTTGGAAATCGTGACGGCTTAGTATTGGATGAACCTGCTAACTTCCATACTAAAGAGGTTAGTAAACTTTCTACTTTGGAATCTATCTTGGTTCCGGAAAATCAGCCCGACCTTTATACTGATTACTATCATAAAGTACGTATCAACTATTATCCTCCTCGCAATGATGATAAAGAAGGCTGGGATAATATCGATATTTTCGGATGGATGGGGTATCCGATGCAGATTAAGATTAACTTCTTGTGTCGTGATTCTATTTTGGCTGCTCCGCTTTGTCTTGACCTGGTATTATTGAGTGACTTGGCTGCTCGTGCCGGACGTTTTGGAACGCAGCGTTTCTTAAGTTTCTTCCTCAAGAGTCCGATGCATGACTATACTGCAGGTGAAGTACCGGTAAATCACTTGTTCCAGCAGTATGTAATGCTGAAAAATGCACTCCGTGAGATGGGAGGCTATGAAGCTGATGAAGAAATTGATTAATCTGTCAGGTTGCTTTAAATACGCTGAAAGATAAAGAAGTGAGGAGACTGGCGTAAAGTCAGGTTCTCCTCGCTTCATTTATTTTAAGTGGTATGGGATTTGTTTAAATCAGAAGTCTTGGACGCTGATTTTAACTGATGGAAAGTTTTTCAGATTTCCCCTTCCAGCCATGCATCAATAAGCTTCCGTGCGATACTTAATTTCTTAGGTATTTCAGGCAAGTTGTCACGGGAGTAAAAAGCTCCTGCACTGAGTTCTTCGTTTTGAAGTTTAATCGTTCCACTTTTATAATCAGCATAATAGCCTATCATTATTCCACTCGGGTAAGGCCAAGGCTGACTTCCGTAATATTTCAGGTTTTTGATTCTTAATCCGGTTTCTTCCATGACTTCGCGATGAACACATTCTTCAAGCGTTTCGCCTGGTTCCAGAAAACCGGCAACCAGTCCGTTGAATGTGCCCCGGAAGTTTCGGGCATGTACCAGCAAGATGCTGTCTTCCTTTTTGATTAATACAATAACGGCTGGCGAAATACGAGGATAAAACTCTTGGCGACATTCAGGACATCGTTTAGCTATGGCTGAAACCTGCATGGTAGGCACACCACACATGGGGCAGTAACGGCTGTTCTTATCCCAATTTAATATCTGTGAAGCTTTTCCTGCCTGCTTGTATTCTTCTATGGGAAGCACGTCGAATGACGCACGTAAATCTTTCAGCATCTGCTCGCTGTTTTCATCTCCTGGTATCGGTGCGTATACAGCATAGGTCTTGGCTGGAAATCCGTTTATTTCACCAATCAGGTGGATGGTGCTTCCTATTGGAACCTGAACAGGCGGATGACATGTATAGGGAATGTGGTATCCATTTGCTGTTTTTTCTATAAGTACTTGTCCGTTGAAGAATACAAACCATCCGCAAAGATCTTTTTCTTTTTGCAAATCTGCTTTCATTCGTTTAGTCCTTTCATGGTTAATTGAATGCGTTTACGGTCGTAGTCGATACTTAAGACCTTCACCCGGACATGCTGATGGATGCTGACTACCGTAGTAGGATCGCTGATGAAACGGTCGGCAAGCTGAGAGATATGTACCAGACCATTTTCTTTGATGCCTATATCTACAAAGCACCCAAAGTTGGTGATATTGGTAACGATACCTGGCAGTTCCATGTTCTCTTTCAAGTCATCAATGGTGTGTATGTTTTGGTCGAACTGGAAAACTTGAATGGCTTGCCGCGGGTCGCGTCCAGGTTTGTCAAGTTCTTGCATGATATCTTCAAGAGTAGGCAAGCCTACTTGGTCGGTGATATATTTATCAAGTTGGATCTGGTTTCTCAACTTTTTGTCACTTATCAAGTCTTGAACAGAGCAGTGAAGGTCTTGTGCCATTTTCTCTACAACTGCATAGCTTTCCGGGTGTACGGCTGAATTGTCCAGTGGATTTTCGCCATGAGGAATGCGGAGAAAACCGGCGCATTGTTCAAAGGCTTTGGCTCCCATGCGGGGAACTTTCAGAAGTTCTTTGCGTGAATGGAAAGCTCCGTTTGTGTTACGGTAATCTACGATGTTTTGAGCCAGAGTAGCTCCCAAGCCAGATACATAGGTCAGCAGATGCTTGCTGGCGGTGTTTACATTTACTCCGACCAGATTTACACAGCTTTCTACAGTCTGGTCGAGTGAAGCCTTTAATTTACTTTGGTCCACATCGTGTTGATACTGACCTACGCCGATGGACTTGGCATCTATTTTTACGAGTTCTGCCAAGGGGTCAATCAGTCTTCTTCCGATGGAAACCGCACCTCGGACTGTTACGTCATAATCAGGAAATTCTTCGCGTGCCGTTTTGGAGGCTGAATAAATAGAGGCTCCGTCTTCACTTACTACGAAGACCTGTATTTCCCGGTCATAACGCTGTGAAGTTACAAATTGCTCGGTTTCGCGGCTTGCCGTTCCGTTGCCGATAGCAATGGCTTCTATTTTATATTGTTCAACCAATTTGACCAGCTTTCTTCCTGCCGTTTGGTATTCTGATTTTGGGGGATGTGGATAAATGGTTTCGTTATGCAGCAAAGCGCCTTGTGCGTCAAGGCATACGATTTTACATCCGGTTCGGAAACCAGGATCAATTCCGATGACTCGTTTTTGTCCTAAAGGAGGAGCGAGCAACAGCTGACGCAAATTGCCTGCAAATACACGGATGGCCTCTTCATCGGCTTTTTCTTTGCTGATTCCGGCAAATTCGGTCTCGATAGAAGGTTTCAGCAGTCGCTTGTATGAATCGTTGACAGCTTCTGCCACTTGAAGCGAACACATATTATTTCCGTGTACGAATTGCCTTTTCAGTTGCTCAATGCAGTTAGCTTCATCTTCAGGAGTAAGCGAAACTTTAAGTATTCCTTCAGACTCACCACGGCGGATAGCAAGCAGGCGGTGTGAACTGCATTTTTTTAAAGGCTCGCTGAAATTAAAATAATCGCGGTATTTAGCCGCTTCTTCGCTTGATTCTTTTCCTTTGACCACTTTTGCGGAGATGACAGCCTGCCGGTTAAATACACCACGTATGACATTACGGGCACGTTCATCTTCATTGACTTGTTCGGCAATGATGTCGCGGGCACCTTTCAAGGCTTCTTCTTCATTGCTTACCTCTCCTTTTATGAAAGCCTGAATCCGTGATTCAAGATGTTTTTCACGCTGCATGAGTAAAATCATAGCGAGCGGTTCAAGTCCCTTTTGTCGTGCAGCTTCTGCTCTGGTTTTTCGCTTGGGCTTGAAAGGTAAGTAAATATCCTCAAGAGTCGTTGCATCCCAGCAGGTGCTGATGCGTTTCTTGAGTTCATCGGTCAGTTTTCCTTGTTCTTCAATGGTAGAAAGAATGGTGTCTTTCCGTTTTGCCAATTCTTTTAATTTTTCGTTATAAGTGGATATATCGCTGATTTGCACCTCATTCATTCCGCCTGTAGCTTCTTTTCGGTAGCGGCTGATGAAAGGAATGGTTGCTCCACTTTCAAGGAGTTTGAGCGTATTTTTTACGTAATGTACCGGTAGCTTAAGAGCTGTGGCAATCATTTGACTGAATTCTTCCATAAACAGGTGTATAATTAATTTATAGATACAAAAATAAGGAAATAGTAGGACTTGAAAGAGGGTGTTGATACTTTTTTCGATTCCTTGTTTAGGCATTTCAAGTTTCTCAAGTGTTCAACTTGTTAGTTGCCAGTTCTTAAGCAGACAGGTTGACGAGGTTTTAGAAAGCTTTTTCTCTGTGTACATAAGTTGCCGGGCATTTCAGAGCCTTGTTGTCTTGTCACCTTGTTATCCTGCCACCTTAAAAGCGAACCTTAAGTTAGGCAAAATAAAAAGCCCGCTGCAAAAGAGTGAAAGACTCTTTTTACAACGGGACTTTTCTATGTTAAAGCAAAAGTGTTATAATTTGAAGCTCATTTTCTTTCCGGAATAGCTGACTCTTTTATCTGCTTTAATCATTACAGTTTCAGCATTTTGTTTTCCCGGTTTCATTACGGTGAGGTTGAACCTTCTGTTTTTCAGCATTCCCGGATAACTTCCGTTGCGGTCACTGATTGTCAGTGTGCGGTTGGCATCGTCCCAAGTGAATCGGATGGATGTAAATGCACCTTTTTCGTAGTCGTAGTTATCGAATTCGTCTTCGTATAAGGTGAATTCACCATTGGCTCCCGGATAGATGCAGATATCTAAATCGTTCCATTTCTTTTCGCTTGTATATTGAACTTTTGGTCCAAGCGGTAAGATACTTCCCGCCTTGATATATAAAGGCATTATGCTGATGGGACATTCACGGCTTATTTCACGTCCTCCTTCAATCATTTCATTGGTCCAGAAATCAATCCATTTGCTTCCTTTAGGAAGATAAACTTGAACAGGAGATGAGGCTTTAGCGATATTGGCTACTGTTGCAACTCCTTTGTTTCCTTCTACCTTTTTAGTATAAAGCGGTTGGGTAACAGGACATACCAAAATATTTTTTCCAAACATGTATTCATTGTCCAGCAAGATTGCTTTACGGTCGGTTGCAAAGTCCATGACTAATGGGCGCATAATGCTTCCGTTTTCATGGGTAACAGCTCCGGTCAGGCTATAAATATAAGGCAACAATCGGTAGCGCAGGTTGATAAAACGTTTCTGTGCATCGTATGCCCAGTCGCCTTCTTTACCAAATCGCCATATTTCATTCATCATCGGTGAAGAACAGTGGTTACGCATCAATGGCATGAAGCATCCCCATTGGAACCAGCGGGCATGCAGTTCTTGGTAAGCCACATTCGTACAGTCATTGTTGTACTCCCATCCGAAGAATCCTCCAAGGTCGGTATTCCAGTACGGAATACCGCAAAGAGTAAAGTTGAGCCCGGCAGGAATTTGATTACGGAGTACTTCCCAGCTTGATACCACGTCTCCGCTCCAGCTTAATGCACCGTAATGTTGTTGTCCGAAGTATCCGGAACGAGTCATCTGAAATACGCGTTTATCGTTTGAAACCGCACGTTGATTGTTATATACTCCTTGGTTAGTAGCCAGTGGAAAGGCATTATGAACAGAGCGGAAAGAGCCATCGGCGGTCATCAGGTCAAAGTCACTGTCTTTGGGATTCAGGTGGTCGGGCTCAGTCGAGTCAGTCCACCATGCATCAATTCCCATATTATGCAAATGGCTTAAATAGCGCCAGTATAAATCGCGAGCGTCTTTGTTGAACGGGTCGTAAGGATGGGCTCCTGATTTGGGAGGCCATGTTTCGAACTTCAGCAGAGCACCCATTTTGTCGAGTTCTTTAAACTGGTCAGTCCAAGGTCCAAAACTAGCCCATACCGAAATCATGAGATGTGCGTTGTTTTTATGCACATATTTTATCATTTCTTCGGGGGTTTTAAAGCGTGGCTTGTCAAATTTTGCCGTTTTATCTTCTCCGTTAGGCAGATAACGCAATGCTTCTTTATCATCTAGTTTATTGATGTATCGTGGGTTCATGAATTTCATGGCATTCCAGTTAGAGTCACATCCCCAGTATTGCCAGTCTTGAACGATACCGTCGAGAGGAACTTTCAGTTCTCTGTATTTGTCAAGTACCTCACAAAGTTCATCCGGACTCTTGTAACGCTCTCTACACTGCCAATATCCCATTGTCCAGAGAGGGAACATCGGCGCATTTCCAGTCAGATTTCTGATGCAAGCAATTACTCCATCTTGTGTTCCGTCTTCGTACATGAAGTAATAGTCGGCACATTCACCCACTTGCGACGAGAATGAAGTTTCATACGGAGTATCGCTGAACTGAGAGATTCCCGGATTGTCCCAGTATACTCCATATCCTTTTTCAGATGTGAAATAAGGGATGCAGATGTTTGTGTTTCCATTTGAAAGGTGGACTTGTTGATTACGATGGTTCATGGCTCCGCTCTGGCGCTGACCTAAGCCATAGATGGCTTCTTCCGGTTGCAGGGCAAAGGCTTGACTTACGGTAAATGCATCTCTTGTAACATCTTTACGTGGAGTGAAGTTTGTACCTAGCTCTTTTTCTGAAAGCAGCGTATTGCCTTGTAGCGTTTGATAAGTAACCTTACCTGTAGAAGAATGAAGGGTGACCAGCATATTCTCGGTTTTCATTTGGATTTTATCACCGTTTCGTTTGTAAACAATGTTTATCTTCTCTGGAGTTTTTATAATCGGGTAACTTTTTTTATCGGGCATTTGTGCCGAAGGATATTTAATTACGCGTACGATAGAGGGAGAGTAGAAAATAATTTCTCCGTTCAATATCGGGGATGCGGTTTGGAATTTTACCCCACTATCTGTTTCTTTAATGTTTTGTGTCCACGAAGACATACATGATGCCAATGCGGTTAAAATCAACAGTTGTTTTTTCATGGTTCTTTTTTTTATTGTTTTTTCATCGTGTTACAAATGAAGTCATATTTTGTAAAAACCATGAGTAGATAATGCAGCAACTATCGGTAGAATATGAATCAAACCTCCATTTTACCCATTATCGTCCCCTTTTTGATTCAAATCCTTCCCTTCTGCAATCGATTTTTTGTGATATTCGCTAGGAGTCACCCCAAATTCCTCCTTAAAACATGCGGTAAAATGCTTCCGGTTGAAATATCCTAAGGTCAAAGCAACTTCGCTGACTGTTTGGTTCGGACCTTCTAAGAGGCGGCGGGCATGTTGCATTTTAATGTGATGAATAAACTCAAGAGGAGTGCGTCCTGTCAAGGCTTTCAGCTTTCGGGTAAGGGTGGAGCGTGATACGCCTACTCCCGCGGCGAGACGATTGACATCGAAGTCGGGTTCTTCCAGATTCTGTTCGATGGTTTGAGTTGCCTTTTGTAATAAAAGTTTATTAAGAGTAGAGTATTCAGAGTCGGGAGCGTTGTTTTCATTGTTGCAAAAGCTGGAGGCGATAAGGTAGTTGCGCATCTTTATCAGTTCTTCACTGTCGGCATACAGTTCTTCGTTTTTGCGGTTGATTCTCCGTATATAAATCCAGATGCTGCAGGCAATGAGTCCGGCTCCCAGAATGATATAAAAGAAAATGGCCCATCGTGTTTCGTAGAAAGCGGGTAGTCGCTTAATGTTTAACCGGGTAATTTGATTGCTCCATATTCCATAGTTATCCGTAGCTTTTACTTCAAAAGTATAATTTCCTTTAGGAAGATGTTTGTAAATAGCCGTATTATCTCCGTCTGTTGTGTAATTCCACTGCTCTTCAAGTCCTAACAGACGATATGCATATCGTATTTTTTGCGCATTCAGATAGTTGAGCGAAGAGAAGAAAAGTTGCAAGTCGTATTCATCGGGTTGAAGAATAAGTTGTTTATACTCTTGATTCATCTCTTTTCCCATGATATAAATCTTGGTAATTAAGGTTTGAGCTTCTCCGCTTTTCCGGTCCAATTGACCGGAAGGAGTTACGGCACAAATACCGGGAATGCCTCCGAAATAGAGTTTTCTGTCATGTCCTTCGCAAAGTGCCGTTGGGATAAACCTTCGTAATTTCAGTGATCCGTCTGTGGTGAGATAAGTGGAAAAAGAGTGATTGTTTGGATTGTATTCAATGATTTTTTGGTTCATACCAATCCACAGATGTCCATAAGCGTCTGTGGCAAGTTGATTGATGATATCTCCGTTTAATCCGCACAGCTGAGTATGATTGGTCAGTTTTCCGGAAAAAGGGGTGAAGGCATAAACGCCTCCTTCTTGTGTACCCATCCACAATGTTTCATTGTCATCAATAGCCAGGCAAGTAACCGAAGACGGAGACGTCAGATGAGTGTATTTTCCGTCACGTGTAACTCGGTAAACTCCTTTATTTAAGGTGCTCACATAAATAATCCCGTTTTTATCTTCCTTGATAGCTGAAACCGTTCCTAAGGTATCACAAACTGTTTTACAATCTCCATCTTTGATATGATATGCATGTAGCCCCCTGTAAGTACCTATCCAAAGCGTACCTTGTGTGTCTTCGTAAGTTTGAGTGAATGGCGTATTATACTTTGCATCGTTTAATTTGACCGTGCGTTTCAAATAGATTTGCATTCCTTTTCTAGAAAGCTCGTAGGCAAAGTTCTGGTTTTCGGGAATCACCCAGACGTTTCCTTCTCGCCGGGAACTGCTTATTTGTTTGACAGAATGTAAAGCCAAAGACGCCAGATGAGAGAAGTCAGAGAACAAGGACATTCTATCTCTGTCTAAGTCATATAGTCCTAATCCGGTACGCTCCTGTGAAATCCAGAAGATATGTTCTCCTGCGTCACATAAAGCCATGATGGCAGGCTGGAAATTAGTATGCAGCTTTAAGGCTGGCAGATTATATTCTTTGGGGGCATCTTCTACGAAATGAATCATAAAGCTTTCCCGGTCGAATGAAGCAACCCATAAAGCTCCGTTTTTATCCTTGAATATTTCGTTGAGCATACGTCCCGAAGGTGGCAACTGAAAATCGGCTTGCTGCAGCTGCTTGGTCTTTTCATTATATTTCATAGCAATTAAGTCGCTTCGGGTTGTCATCCATAACCACCCCTCCGTATCGTCTTGTGCCAGGTAGAGTACGTTTCCTTCTTTTTCTCCCATGGAGTTTACGGGGAGCGGTGAATACGTGAAAAGAGAATCGCGTGTGGCAGATGGGTTAAACAGTACAACTCCATCTGATTCGGTTCCTATCCAGAAATAATCATGCGCACGGTCTTGTATAATATAAGTCAAGTTCTTTCGGGCAGGAGCTTTAGCATAAAGAAAGAAGTTGTCTTTTTTCTTGTCATAACGCAATATATCGCCTCGCTTGACGGTTATGAAGATTTCTTTTTGTCTGCTTTCGCAGAAACCAGTCATCCAAGAGGACTTTTGATTATAATCGTAAAGCGGATAGCTTTGTTGAAATAAACCCTCCGAGTTGTATCGGATGAGAGCGTTTCCGGCAGTAATCCACATCATTCCGTCGGAGGTGCGTCGGATATGGCTGATAAATAAAGTTCCTAATCTTTTCGGGTCTAACGGAGTGATTTGTCCGTCTTGTTTGTTGAGAATATATGCTCCTTGGTCACATCCGAACCAAATTCTTCCTTTTGCATCCTCGGCAATACTCTGTATGATGTTGTTTTCCATAATTTTTTCTGCATTGATGTCTGAACGGAAGACACGCAAACGATAACCGTCGTCTTGACAAAGACCGTTGACTGTACCATACCACATGTAGCCTTGACTGTCTTGGAAGATACGATGAATCGCACTCACAGGAAGTTGGGGAAGTGTGAGAATTGGAGTTACCTTTACGGTTCGTGCAGGAAACAGATAAAAGCTTTGCAGGAATAATATGAGAAATACTATTAGTCTTTTCATGAGAGTATATAGGCTGTTCTTATATGCTTTTCTTGTATTGTTAAGGGTTTTCTTCTTTTGCAAAGATACTTTTGTTTTTGGATACAGCAAAAAACAAAGAAAGGCTGATGGTGAAAAATTAAACAAAATGCAGGTGATTTATCTTATTCTTGAAAACAAAAAGCAGAAATACAGTAGCCTTTTTGTTTGCCTGTTTGCATCGGAACAAACCAGTTGGCTTCCGCATTTCTGCTTTTTTAAGTTTCTCCCTTACGGGTACTTTTAAGCTTCTTTTAGCTGCCTTAGTAAAGTACGCTGTTTCTCTGACAGATTGACAGGTATTGTCACGTTGTACGTCACGATTAAGTCGCCAAAGCTGCCTTCCTGTTTGTATATAGGGAATCCCTTTCCTTTCAGACGGACCTTTGTACCGTTTTGTGTACCAGGACGTACCTTTAATTTTACTTTTCCGTTTAAGGTATTTACGGTAATCTCTCCTCCTAAAATAGCAGTATACATATCAATGGAGATGTTCGTTGACAAATCATTGCCTGTCCGTTTGAATTCAGGATCATCTGGAATTACAAAGGTGATATACAAGTCGCCTTTCGGTTCTCCGTTTGCTCCACTGCCGCCATGTCCTTTCAGTTTGATTACCTGTCCGTTTTCCACGCCAGCAGGAATCGTAATACGAAGCGTTTCCCCATTTATGCTGAAGGTCTGCTTGTGTGTTGTTGCTGCATCACGAAGTGAGAGTTGAAGCTGTGCCTCTATGTCTTGTCCGCGGAAAGCCCTTTGCCTTTCTCCGCTTTCGCGATGACCGAATAACTCTTCAAAAAAGTCAGAAAAGCCGCTTGCATGTTTGCCGAATCCATGTAAGTCCTCACCGAAGTTTCCGGTGAAATGGGCTCCATCGGTTGAATACCAATACTCGCCTTGCTGTTTGCTGCTCGCCTGACGCTGTGCTTCAAATTCGTCGGCATGTTTCCAATGTTCCCCGTATGCATCATATTTCTTCCGCTTGTCCGGGTCGCTTAATACCTCATTGGCCTCATTTACCTCTTGAAATTTATCCTTGGCCGAAGGGTCGTTAGGATTTAAGTCCGGGTGGTATTTTCGGGCCAACTTACGGTATGCTTTTTTGATTTCATCCTGTGTGGCGCTTTTTTCAACCCCAAGAATTTTGTAATAGTCTATGTAAGCCATATTGTCTGTTAGTTTAATTTACCTCTTGAAAAGCAAATAGTATGCCACTTGTTACATAATAAGAGAAGCAAATAAGCGAGTTGACAAGGTTTTAAGAAAGACAGATAGCTCCTGTATTGACTTGCACAAATCGGGAACTTTCATTATCTTTGCCGGAAATTAATAAAACGATAATCCGCAATGAAAGTGCCGAATTATGTTCTTTTCCTTATACTGCCATTCTGTATGTTTATGATGCAGTCGTGTATGTCTTCTGTTGAGAAAGAGGTTACTTTGAAGTTTGTAGAGACAACCGATGTTCATGGATGCTATTTCCCTTATGATTTTATTCGCCAGAAACCGACAGGCGGGAGTTTAGCCAGAGTGAGTTCTTATGTGAAAGAGCTACGGAAAACATGGGGCGACCGTTTGCTGTTAGTTGATAACGGAGACATTCTTCAAGGTCAGCCCGTGGCTTATTACTATAATTATATCGATACAGCTTCAGTGCATGTAAATGCTGAGATGCTGAACTACATGAAATATGATGCAGCCACGGTGGGTAATCATGACATAGAAGCGGGACATGCGGTTTACGACCGTTGGGCAGATCAGTGTAAGTTTCCTGTTTTGGGTGCCAATGTCATTGATACTTTAACCGGTAAGCCTTATTTTGAGCCCTATAAAGTATTTGAGCGTGAAGGTGTAAAAGTTGCAGTGCTTGGCATGATAACTCCTGCCATTCCATCTTGGCTTCCGGAAAAGCTCTGGAGCGGTCTTCGTTTTGAGGATATGGAGGCATGTGCCCGCAAATGGGTAGAGGTAATCCGTAAAGAAGAACAGCCGGATGTGTTGGTCGGACTGTTTCATGCCGGACCGGAAGGTAATGAATTAGACGGAGTGATAGAAAACGGCTCTGCAGAGGTGGCGAAGAATGTGCCCGGATTCGATGTGATTTTTATGGGACATGATCATCGTCGCTGTAATGAAAAGATTGTTAATGTAGAAGGCGATTCTGTCTTGTTGATAGATCCGGCTAATAGAGCACTGACAGTAGCAGAGGTAACCTTGAATGTTGTAAAGAAAGGCAGCAAGGTGATACGTAAGTCGGTAGAAGGAAAATTGACCGATGTGAATGAATGTCCCGTAGATGAGGATTTTATGACTACTTTTGCCTCACATTATGAGGCGACTAAAGCTTTTGTTTCGCGCAAGATAGGAAGTATAGACCGTACGATTTCTACGCGCGATGCTTATTTCGGCTCTTCAGCCTTTATTGACTTGATCCATCAACTGCAGTTAGATATTACCGGAGCAGATATCTCTTTCTGTGCTCCTTTGTCATTTGATTCTGAAATTAAAAAGGGTGACATTTATATGAGCGATATGTTTAATTTGTATAAGTATGAAAACATGCTTTATACAATGGAACTGACAGGTCGTGAAATAAAAAACTTTTTGGAAATGTCGTATGCCATTTGGACCAATCAGATGAAGACTGCCGGTGATCATCTTTTACTTTTGAATGAGAAAGATAATGGTTTCGGCTTATTTAAAAATCCTAGTTTTAACTTTGATTCGGCAGCAGGTATTATTTATACGGTAGATGTAACCAAGCCGCAAGGAGAGAAGATTGCCGTTCAACGTATGGCAGACGGGCGTCCGTTTGAATTTGACAAGATGTATCGTGTTGCGGTAAATTCTTATCGGGGCAACGGAGGAGGCGACCTGCTTACCAAAGGAGCTGGCATTCCTAAGCAGGAATTAGCCAAGCGAATTGTTTTTGCAACCGATAAAGACCTGCGCTATTACCTGATGAAGCGGATTGAAGAAGTGAAGGTTTTGCATCCAGAACCGCTTAATCAATGGAAATTCATTCCGGAGACATGGACTGTTCCGGCAGTGAAACGTGATTATAAGCTTTTGTTTGAAAAGCGTAAATAATCTGTATTCTGTTTATGCAGTGTGTAACGAGAGCAAATAAAATTAGAGTAGGGGCAGCAGCTTTGTTGACCTTGTTCATGGCATATTATGCTGTAATCGCATTTTATACCCATGTACACTGGATTGACGGAGTGGCGCAAGTTCATGCCCATCCGTTTTCTTGTCAGCATACACACTCGTCAGGAGAGGCTTTCGTATTACATCAACTCAGTGATGTTACCTCTCTTTTATCGGATGGAAATATATCCGATAAGCCTTATTTCTTTATATTTTATTCTTTACTTTATAGTTTAAATACTTTTCATACCCTAGCTCAGCATACGGTGTGCGTGTGCTTACGGGCTCCTCCTGTTTCTCTTTTTGTCTGAAAATCAGCTTTCTTTTTTGCTGCGTTTCCGTTCGGCACGAGATGTCTGTTGCCGGATGGCTGTGCTTATCTATGTCTGTAAGTCAGTTGAAGTGTAATTACTGGCAGGCCTACATGGAGGTACGGGTCATAAGGAATATTGCAGCAGAAGAAACAAACTTATTATCCTAATGGCGCATGAAGATAAAATACATCTCAAAACCTGAATCGAAAATTCAGGCGATTGAGGTCACTTCTTTATGCCTAATCGTATTATGTTATAAAAAAGATAAAAAGAGAATGAAAAAATATATTTTGATTTTAATGGGGATGCTGTGTGTAGTTGCAGGTATGTCCAATACACCGGTAAAAGAAGGGAATGTCATTACCGGACATGTGATAGTGAAAGACTCAGAAGAAGACCTGCCTTATGCTACGGTGTTGATAGTAGAGACCGGAAATGGCACAGTGACCGATGCGGAAGGCTATTTCCGTTTCAAGGATATTCCGTCGGGAAAATATACGTTGCGTGTGCAGAGCATGGGCTATGCTACTCAGAGCAAGGAGGTAACAGTGAGTAATGACTTTACGGTTGACATGCACTTTGTGATGGAAGAAGAAACGATTGTAACCGATGAGGTGGTGGTTTCAGCAAACCGCAATGAGACAAGTCGTAAATTAGCTCCGGTTGTGGTTAATGTAATGAGCAACAAACTTTTTGAAATTGTAAATTCAAACGACTTAGCTAAGTCGCTGAACTATCAGTCGGGTTTGCGTGTGGAAAATAACTGTCAGAACTGCGGCTTCCCGCAAGTGCGTATTAACGGTTTGGAGGGGCCATATTCTCAGATTCTGATAAACAGCCGTCCGGTGATGAGTGCATTATCTGGAGTCTACGGCTTGGAGCAGATACCAACCAATATGATAGAGCGCGTGGAAGTAGTCCGTGGAGGAGGCTCAGCTTTATTTGGAGCGAATGCTGTGGGAGGTACCATTAATATCATTACAAAAGACCCCGTAAGCAACTCCTTCCAAGTAGCTTCCACCATGTCAAACCTGAACGGAAAGGTATGGGAACAATACATGGGAGCCAACGCTTCTTTGGTATCATCAGACAACTCGTATGGAATAGCGGTTTATCAGTCATACCGAAATCGCAATCCTTACGATTCCGACGGAGATGGTTTCTCAGAATTGGGTAAGTTAAATATGAATACGTTCGGTTTACGTTCCTATTACCGTCCTACTCAGTTCAGCCGCATCAGCTTGGAGTATCATACCACAAATGAGTTCCGTCGCGGAGGAAACAAGTTCGACTTGCAACCCCATGAAACAGATATTACAGAGCAGACCAAGCATATTATCAACAGCGGAGGTTTGACCTACGATGTCTTTTTCCGTGAGTACCGTCATAAACTCTCTCTCTACAGCTCAATTCAGCATACAGACCGTAACAGCTATTACGGCGCAGGAGGAAATGAGAATGCTTACGGAAAGACTAAAGACTTGACCGTGGTAGGAGGAGCCATGTATGTGGGAAATATGGATAACTGCCTTTTTGCCCCGGCTACCTTTACCGGCGGATTGGAGTATAATTATAATTCGCTGCATGATGTCATGATGGGTTATCAGCGTGACTTGCGCCAAGACGTAAAGATTGCCAGCGGATTTGCCCAAAATGAGTGGAAGATGGATTACTTTACCATTCTGGCGGGTTTCCGTTTAGACAAACATAATTTGGTAGACCATATTATCTTTAGTCCTCGTGTGAATATGCTCTGGAAGCCATCCGATAAACTTCAGGGACGACTAACCTGGTCTACGGGTTTCCGTGCACCGCAGGCTTACGATGAAGATCTTCACGTGGCAGCCGTAGGCGGAGAGGCTATGATGATTAAAATGGCTGACGGACTGGAACCTGAGCGTTCAAACAGTTTCAGCGGTTCGATTGACTGGACAGCTAATTTCGGACATTTCCAGTCGAACTTGCTGATTGAAGGTTTCTATACAGCTCTGAATGATGTATTTTATCTGGAAGCATTGGGACAAGATCCTGAGACTGGTGTATTGATACAAGAACGCCGTAACGGTAATGGAGCGCGTGTATTTGGTGCGAATATCGACTATAAGATTGCCCATGGCCGTGAAGCACAGTTGCAGCTTGGCTTTACCGTGCAGCGCAGCCGTTATACAGAAGCCTTGCGTTGGAGTGAAGATGCCAGTGTAGCACCCATCAAGCGGATGCCTCGTACACCGAACTATTACGGTTATTTTACCTTCACTTCTGCTCCTTTGCGCAATTTTGACTTTTCTATCTCTGGAGTTTATACAGGTAAGATGATTGTGCCTCACTTTGCAGGATATATTGAAAACGACCGCTTGGAAAAGACCCCCGACTTCATGGACTTTAATTTGAAACTCAACTATACATTCGTTTTGAATGATCATTTGAAGCTGCAGGTAAACGGTGGTGTACAAAATCTCTTCAATGCTTTTCAGAAGGATCTGGATAAGGGAATCGACCGTGACTCGAAGTATTTTTACGGACCTACACAGCCGAGAACTTATTTCATCGGAATCAAGTTCTTCAATTAATTATATTTTGCCGAGAGACGCTCTTGTAGTATTCTATATGTTGAGAGGAGTTTCTTGAATTTGTTTCAATGAATTTTAGAGGAAATTTACCCCATTGGTTATTAACGGATATTTATGGCTGTAATAACGAATGGGGTAGATTTTTGTAGTGGCTATATTCGGTGGCGGTATTAATCGGACTTTATTGTATATATTTCAGATCTAAGTGTACTTTATCGATGTAGTTGTAGGGAATAATGTAAGCTACATACCATGTTTCCATAGAGGTCGTGAGATTTTGAGTAATACAAATGGATAAATTGTAATGGTTACCCGATGGAACCAGAGTCTTTTCCACTTTGGAAATACCATGACTTGAAACACCTTTCACAATCATTAGGATACCGTCAGAAAAAGGAATGTCTGTCTTGGGCTTTGCTTCATTGTCGGCAAAAAGATTTTCAAATTCAGTTTGACTCTTGATATAGATGGCGGTTTCTTTCGGTATGTCAAGATTATATGCCTTATCCATATCATAAGCATAAGGCAGATTGATAGAATCACTTTCACACGCAATGAATGTCATTGACAAAATGAGTGGCATGAGATAAAGAATGATGTGTTTCATAGTAAAAGTTTTATGTTAATTTAACGTGAGTTCGAAATAAAATTACTAAAGTTTCCCACCCCCAATAAAGAGGGTGGGAAGTAACAATAATTCAAATTTTCTTCGTAAATTAGATATGCTTAATCAACTGATTTACAATGAAAAATAAGAATACTGTTATAGAAGCAAAAATAGGTAATTTGAACGAACTTACCAAGGTTTTATCCGTTAAAGAACAAGCCCAAGAGCAACTTTTAGTCGTCAT
>ERZ1026988.97-NODE-97-length-43890-cov-7.352367_pt1 | contig 43890 bp, 46 predicted proteins | sample MGYA00519291_ERZ1026988 | MGnify/ENA primary metagenome ERZ1026988 (study PRJEB26926, sample SAMN06164795) | human gut metagenome | biome: ENVO:00009003; feature: ENVO:2100002; material: ENVO:00002003 | host: Homo sapiens | place: USA | collected 2012 ... | reverse complement strand
CAACTTAGCTTCCACTTTTTCAGCCACTCTTTTCTATATTATTGGACATTTGCATGTTTTTTTATGTCCAATACACTTGGAATTTTAGTCCAAAAAGCCTAATTTTGCTCATGTAAAACAAATATGAATTTTATGGCTAAAAAAATGGAGATATTTTCATCTGATAAGATGGATGTATTCTATGACCCAAAGACAAAGAATCAGATAATAGATTTGAAATATCCTATCTATCAAACAAATTTCTTGACGGATGCACGGGAAATTCTCAGCAAGGGAGTTTACCGGGCTGTAAAATTCATCGTTAAGAAAATTCAGGACGACCAGCTCAATCTGAAGACATTCATCAACAACAACGAAGGGATATGTCTGACAATACCACATAGCGAAATTGTAAAGTGGTATCCGGACAAGCACTCGCACCGGGAACTGAAAGCAGCTGCGCACTGGCTCAACAATACGACCGTAAATTATGAGACACCGACAGGGTGGGTGATAGCCAAGTTAGTGGGTGAGGTCAGCTACGACAAAGACAAAGGGATGAAAATCTATATTACTCCGGGTGTTCTTCCCCTGTACAATGTGGTGGAAAGCAAATTTACCCTACTGGACTTTTCTGCTTCAATGAGTATTCGCAACAAGGCTGCAACATTTTTCTATGACAAGTGCTGCAAGTGGCGGAATTATGGATTCTTCAGCTATACCCCTGAGGAACTTAACGAACTCCTTAACATTGATGCAGAACCGAATAAGCTCCGGTCAAGATACATACTCCCTGCAGACAAAGAATGCAAGGAGCTTTATTACGAAGGAATTATTGATTTTTATTTTGACTCCTATGAAGTCCGCTCCGGACAGGGTAGAGGAGGTAAGGTCGACCTGTTTGCCTTCCGGATATATACATCAGTTTCCACATCAGCGAAAGCACAGCGGGAAGCTGCAGAAAAGCGAACTTATATCATTGAAGCGATAAAGAAGGCAGCACCGTCACTGACTTCAGATGATATGTTCCAGCAGCTGAATGACCTTTCCCGTGACGAGCTCCATGACCTTTACAGAGAAATCGTCAGATTTGAAGAGGATATGTCCGGCAACAAAATTAAAGATCCACGCGGAATTCTCTGGTACAAATTACGCAACCGTTATAACATCAATCCGAACGGCAAGACACGGCTGACAAAAAATCCTCATTACGAATATCCCAAGTACAAGAAGCTGAGTGAGGAAATGAAAGCCAAAAATCCGGATGAGGTACAGACTGAAAGAGAGATGGACAGCAGGACGGATATGGAACTTCCGGACGGAAGAACCTTACCGGGATGGTGGGACCACTGGACTGATGCTATCAACTATCTTGTACAGAACTACAAAGTAGACGGCAACGATATATGTCAGAACGACAAGGACACACTGTCTTATATGCTGAATGAAGAAGACAAGTTTTATCCGTGCTTTGACGATAATAAGTCGGAACTCACAATCAGGATTGAAGCAAACATATACAAGAACTATGTATGCAGACCCTGTCAGCCTCTCTTCCAGAATCTGCACGCTTCGTTAGTTGAAAGTGTATTCATGTATTTCCCGGAACTGAAGACACTCACCTATGCTGTCGACCAGTTCCGCAACGGCAATCTGACCTTAGTCAAGGTGAAAGAACTCTGAGAAACGAAAAAAAGGATGGTACTTGACAAACTTAAAGTTTTCTTTGACAAATTCTTAGATATTAGTTCTGACGGACTATAAAAGAAGATAAACTTTGTAGCGAATCAAAAAATGTTCGTTTTTTGATTCACTGCAAAGTTAAAAAGAAACAAACAAAGTTATTTGTATTTTAATTTATTTTTAACTTATTTTAGTTTTAGGTAGCGGTATATGGAACTCTTTGACTTGCCAAAATGAGTAGCAATATGCTCTGCTGTTACTCCTGATTCCTTCATCCGCTTGACAGCTTCCAAAGTATCGGTACTGACGGTCACTCCGGAGGGACGACCCAGTTTCTTACCCTTCATGCGGGCATTGTTTATTCCTTCGATTGTCCTTTCACTACGGGTGCTGATTTCAAGCTCTGCAAATATGCTTGCAATCTTGCAGAAGACCTCACCCATCATCGTTTCGGTGTTAATCCCCTCTGTGAGAGATATTATAACAGCACATTTTTTTCTCAACGTATCTATTACTTCACAGATGTCCCGTGTAGACCTGCCAAGTCGATCTATTTTCCAGACGATAAGCGCATCTCCGGCTGTAAGTTCGCCCAGCAGCTTCTTCAATTCCGGGCGATCAATGTTTCTGCCCGTCTTTTTTTCCATGTAAATTTTTTCACATCCGGCTTTTTGAAGTGCATTACACTGCATTTCCAAGTTCTGGTCACGTGTGCTTACCCGTGCATATCCTATCTTCTTCATGCCGCAAAAATAGTAAATTTATTTTTCTCAAAAAACGAACATTTTTTGATTCAACATGAAATGCGCAAAATGCCTTCCAATCACCTTATAAGGCTTTTCCTTATAATCTGTCCCTTGAAAGACATACTTCTTTGGTATCAATAAGTTACATATTTTTCTTATCGATTCTCTTTTCAAAAATATGCCCTTTCTGACAAACAAGAAAGAAAACCATATATGAAAAAAACAAAATTATTTCTTTTAGCCCTGCTGTGTGCAGGCGGAGTAACAACAGCATCAGCGCAATCCTATTCGCTGCGTACTAACGTGCTTGGACTTGCATCTACGAATCTGAATCTCGAAGCGTCAATGACCCTATCACAGAAGTGGTCTGCTCACGTTCCCGTCCAGTACAATCCCTTCAAGTTTTCCCGGAACAGACAGTTCCGTAACCTCTATGTCGCTCCCGGTGTAAGATACTGGCTCCTGCAGTCATACATCGGAGGATTTATCGGGCTGAGTGTACCCATGGGTACATACAGCGTGGGAAACCTGTTCGGCAGCGACTACCGCTACGAAGGAGAAGGATACGGCATCGCCTTATCCATAGGACGAGCATACCAGCTCGGCAAGAACTGGAACTTCGAATGGGAGGTAGGTGCAGGAGCATTGTGGCTTGACTATGACAAATATCAGTGCAAGCTGTGCGGTGACCTTGTAGACCGCACCACCAAATGGTCATTCCTTCCTACCCGTGCTGCACTTAACATCGTATACCTATTTTAAGCCATCGGAAAATGAAGAAACGCACAATCATACCTTTATTGCTTACGGGAATCATCGTATCGTGCGGCACAAAGAAACCTCTCGAAAGAGTCCGGATTTCAAATCCGAACATGGAAAAGAGGGCTAACCGGATAGATACGGCTTCCATTCCGCAAACCATCAAATGGACGGATGATAAAGGCAACACAAGAATCATCACCCGCTCCGAGCATGACAGCATAAGCGGAGAGGACATCACTACGGTGCAGCTGAGCGAAATCACCGTAACGGCACAGAGCAAGCAGGTAGCCGAACGAAACGGGAAAGTGAATCTTGACTTCCTCGTGACCGTACCCGGCTCTCTTATAAACAACAAGTGGCAGCTGCAGCTTACTCCCGTAGCCTATAAGCCGAATGACACCCTGTACCTCGACAAGATTTTCCTGTCCGGAGCAGACTTTGCGAAAATGCAGAAAAAAGGATACCTCCAGTATCAGGCATTTCTTGCCTCCATCATTCCGGACAGCCTTTACCTTCAGGAAATGTTCAACCAGAAGGGATATAAAAAGGCAATGGCAGAGTTGGAGAATGAGTATTTCCAAGCATGGAAGAACGAAGTAATCCAAAAGGAACGCTGGATAGACTGGTCCGACAGACTGAATGCCCGTTTCCGGCATTTCAACTTCAAGGTTGACCAGAACCGTGCAGCCATACAGGGATATAATTCGATACTCGAATATTTCCCGGCTTACAGCATGCACCGCCAGCTTGATGCAACCAATGTTCCGAGCAAGTGGAAGATGTTCGTGGACGGAAATCATACCATCCGCACCAAGCAGCTCACACCCGAAGATTCAGTAGAGATAACCAAGCGGTTTACCAACTATAAAAAGATAGCCGAAAACCAGCGCAAAAAGGAAATGAAGGACGAAATGTACGACAAGTATGTCCGCTTCCCGCTACAGGCTGCACGTCTCGACACCATTATCAAGGAAGGGTCCAAATTTGTGTACTATTACAAGCAGGAACTGCCTGTAACAGAACAGCTGAAACGCATAGACCTGACACTTAACGGAGTAATACTTGCCAAGGACGAAAGCATAACACCGCTGCCTCCGTCTGACACAATCAGCTATTTCATCAGCTCAATGGTTCAGTTCCTTGACCGGGAACCGCGGTACAAGAAGAAAATTATTACACGCAAGGATGAAGTGAACGTGACAGCGTACATCAACTACCAGACCGCTTCCACTACTTTCGATGAGCGTATAGGGAAAAACAAGGAAGAACTGGAGAGTGTATTTGAAACTATCAGGAATATCAATTACACTGGAGAGTTCCTTATTGACAGTATCTATATGACAGCCACTTCCTCACCGGAAGGTTCAGCCTCTCTGAATATGCAGTTGTCCAAGGGACGCGCACTGAATCTGAAACAGTACCTGCTTCGTGAATCGGACGACAGGGAAGGAGTTGACAGCCTGTTCCGCCCGCAATGGATAGGAGAGGACTGGGACAAGCTCCGGAAGCTCATAGCAGCAGACGACAGCCTCCCCAACCGGGCAGAAATGATAATCATGTGTGAGAATGTCAACAATCCGGACAGAAGGGAAGAAGCACTGCGCACTTATCCGGAAGGATACAAGCGCATACGAGATAAATACTATCCGCTTCTTCGTGCCGTGGAATTTAAGTTCCATCTGCACCGCCGGGGTATGATTCAGGACACCATCATCATGCCTGTAATAGACTCAACTTATCAGGATGCCATCAGGATGATCGAGAACAGACAGTACAAGAAGGCACTTGTCGTTCTTGACGACCAGTATCCGGATGATTACAACACTGCGATATGTCTGATGTCACTGGGCTACGACCGCCGGGCTTTGGAAATCATGAACAGACAGGCAGATACGTCCAACCGCAACTATATACTTGCGATACTCTACTACCGCCTGAAAGATGAGACTGAGGCAGTCAAGCATTTTGTCAAAGCCTGTGAACAGGATGAGACAAAGATATGGAGAGGCAAGCTTGACCCTGAGATTAACACACTGATAAAAACCTATAACTTATACAAAGATGAACTTGAATAAAAAAATTCCTGCTGCAATAACCTTAGCATCATGCCTCCTGCTTCCGTCATGTGACTTCAATGAGGATTTCTGTACCAGATACGGTGAGCTGATAGCCTACTGCGACTGGGAAAACATCACGGAAAAAGCACCGCTTCCTCCGCTGCGCCATGTAATCCCTTTCCAAGGGAATGCATCAATTCAAGAAGCAAAGACATTCACGCAAGATACCTTGCGCTGGCAGCTTCCGAGAGGGGATTACCGCTTTGTCTTCTACACAGGTGATTACCAAGTGAACCGTTTGGATGATTATTATGAGTGCAACCTGTCTGTTCCCACAGACACGGTCAACGGCAAAGCCTATATCACAGCTGTGCAGAAATACTGCTGCTCATCGGCATTCAACGATAAACTGGAGTACCAGGAAAGCAAGACACACAAAATCACGCCTTGGAATTTCGTGAGCAAGGTAAATCTGAAGCTGAATGTATCCGGGAACGTGCAGCCGTTATCCCGCATCAGCTACGAGCTGGACGGTCTGAGCACATCACGCTATCTCGTATCACGGGAGAAGAGCGGTTCTGCCATCCTGCCGGGAGAGTTCAAGAAAGAAAGCAGTACATGGAACAGCAGTTTCTACCTGTTCGGAGTATATCCGGACACGGACAACATACTTACAGTGAAGGTAGAAATGGACAATGACAACGAGATTTTCAACGAAATCCGAACCATAGACCTTTCGCAGCATCTGCGACCTCTTAACGATGACGAAATTACGCTGGAGATAGACTTCGAGGTGGGCAAGGGCATGAAAGTGGAAACGGTAACAATCACCGACTGGATAGATTGTCCTGAAACAGAGTTACAGTAGCCAAGTGCTACAATTTATTAATTTAAATCTTTATAAAAAATGAAAAAAGTGATTTTAATGGCAGCACTCGCTGCCGGAGTATTCAGCTCATGCAACAACAATGAGCTGGAAGGTGTACAGAGCAATGAAGCAGGCAAAGCAAGCATCAATGCAGTAATCGAAGGTTCTGAATCCAGAGCAGGATTTGAATCAAAGACTCAATGGCAAGACAACGATAAGTTGGGTCTGTTCATGTACAAGGCAACAGGATGGGGCGATGCGTACCCGAAATTCTCCAGCCAGAACAACGAGGCTACCAAAAATGCAGGTGGATGGAGTCTTGCTGCCGATATGTATCTGACTGCTGACAAAGCCCATGTCTATGCTTATTATCCCTATTCGGCTACTGCAACCGAAGGAACTAAGGTTGCCGTACAAGCAGCAACAACGGATTACATGTGGGGAAAAAGTAATGAAATCTCTGTTGCAAATCCTGTTGCCAACATCGTTATGAAACATGCGCTTTCTCAGTTTGTTTTGCGTCTGAAGGTTTCTCCGGATTATAAGAACGAAGGCATTCTGAGTGCTGCAAGCGTGAAAGCCGGACAGAACAAGTTCGCTACCGAAGGAACGATGAACCTGAATGACAACGGTAAGATTACCTTCACTCCGGCTAAGACCGAACTGTCTTGGCAGCCTAACACAACCATCCCTACAGTAGGCTCTACTCCTGTTGACTTCGCTGCTGCCGTATTCCCGATTTCCTATCAGAAGGATGAAGCAACCATCAACGTGACTATTGACAATGTCAAATATGAATATAAAATCCCGGCAATTGAATGGGTAGCCGGAAAACGCTACATCTATAGTGTTAGCTTATCTTCGAATGGAGCACAAATCGGCGGTGAAGACGGAACATCGGTAACTATCGAGCCGTGGACTGACTCTGTAACAGACATCGAACTGACCCCCGTTAAGTAATGAACTGACAAACATCATACCCATAGGTTAAAACCTATGGGTATATATAACTGAAAATATTAACGAAAGCGATTGCAAGGCGCAAGTCCCTTGCTAAAATTTTATGAGATTAAGAACTATTATTCCATCCTTATTATTGACCCTTTTCTGCGCTGCCTGCAGCGAGGAACAGGCAAATATTCCGGAAGCGAAAGGGCATATTACCTTTACCGTATCGGGAGAGAGCCGCAACACCCAAGGAAGCACCTTTGAGAAGGGTGATGCTATCGGTGTGTTTGTCAGAAACTCCGGAGCAGACTTTGCGACAAACAGCAAATATGTATATGACGGTAAGAAATTCAATCCGGCAACAGAGGCGGATGACATAGTTATCACCAAGGGACCGGATTTTGACTTTTATGTATATTATCCCTATGATGAGACTCAGAGGGATATAACGAATATCACCCACACCAGTGTCAATCAGAATGCCCTTTCGGGCTGGCTGTCGAGTGACTTTCTGAGTGCCTCGTACACGGAAAAAATCATTGACTTCTGCGTCCCCCTGACATTCTCTCACAGGAACTCAACCGTGGAGGTACACATCAATAAGAATGACGGAGAAGTGACCGGAGCTGTCATCAAGAACGTGAAGTACAGAAGTTCGTATAATCTTCTTACCGGAGAAACTAAGGTAGATGATACCGTAACAGATTTAAGCATGTACAGCTATAAGCCGGACGAAAACCGGAATACCCTGTTCCGTGTGACTCTGCCAGAACAGACCTTGTCAACCAATACCAACCATATACAGCTTTCCGGAGGAAGCAATCTGACCCTACAGGGGACATCATCCATGCCTCTTGTAGCGGGAAATATCCATCAGTTCAACATCACCTACAAAAAGACCGTAAGCATCAAGGATTACGCTCCGGGCGGAACAACGAGTGGAGCCGGAGAGTACAGTCTGGGAAGTACAGCTACCGTAACATCAGCACCCAATCCCGGATACGAATTTGCAGGATGGTACGAGAGCAATGCACTACTGAGTGCCCTCAAAACCTACGAGTTTGAGGTTATGAGAGACTACGTGTTGGAAGCACGCTACAAATCATTCAGCCCGTGGGAAGTAAACATATCGGCTACCCCGACCCAAATAAAGACTGCCGGAGGTACATCTGCCATCACAGCAAGCGCACAGCGCAAGACCTTCATCAACGGAGTTGAAGAGAGTACCGAATCCGCTACACCGACCCTGACAAGCAGCAATCCTGCCTTTGTCGTGGAAGGAATGACAATTCGTGTAGGAGAGAACCCCGGAGAGAGTGAACGTACTGCAGTCATTACGGCTGCTCACGGAGGTGTCAGCAAGTCTGTAACCCTTACCCAGCCGGGCAAGACCATTACCTATGTGTTTACCGTTGACGGAAAAGAAGGTACTGTCAAGTCTAATTATTTTGAATCCAAAGGCGGCAGCCAGAAGATGACGATAGTAAGTACCAAGACGACCGTCATGGACGGAGTCACATCGGAGCCTGTCTCTGCAAACTGGAGCTATACATGGGACTCTGCCTTCGGAACACTGGGCAAAGACGGAACATTGACAATCAATGCCAATCCAAACAAGACACCGAGAAGCGGTCTGATTACGCTTATTCAGGAAGGAAGCGGTAAACAAATAAAAATTCAGATTACACAGAAACCGAAAAACGAAATCATAATCGAACCGCAATGAGAAAATACATCTTTCCGTTAATGCTAAGTGCAGCTCTTATCAGCTGCACTTCAGAGAACACAGAGACTCCCGACCAAGCGGAATCTCTGTCTGTCGAGTGCTACAGCCGTTCGGCTGACAATACGAAGTCCCTGGTCAAGGATTTCGGCATGTATGTGTTTTCGGCTTCAGGCAACTATGAGGGGGTAGCCAATCCCGTGCATGTCACTTACTCAAACAAATGGGATTTCCCTACCATCACCCTACGGGAGCAAGCGCAAATTCATGCTTTTTATCCCTATACGGATAATATGGACTGTACCGCCATACCCCTGTCGCTGACACCACAGACGGATTACCTTGCGTCCGTGGATGCTGTCACGGCTGACAAGAGCAATCCGTCCATATCAATCGTGATGGAGCACATACTGAGCAAGGTCAATGTGACCATCAACTCATCAAGCAACTGCAAGGTCACTCTTACCGATATTCCGTCAACTGCTTCATATAATCTTCGGAGCAATAATCTGCTGACGAAAGCAAAGTCAGATGTGATCTCATCCACATCAAGCGTACTGATGTTTCCCACAGCAGAAGAACGGCAGATAGGGATGAAAATAAGCTACGAGGGAAAGACGTACTCGTACCGGGCAAATCCCAAGGTATATGAGAGCGGAAAATCCTATACCTATACACTCAAAATCAACGATGACAAAGAGCTTGCCATCATCGGTGATGTAATAATTACAGACTGGAAGGCAGGCGGAAATTATGAAGGAACAGTTCAATAAATATTAATTTTTATGAAAAGAAAACTATCTATCCTATTATTTACAGCATGTATGTCAACAAGAGCTTTCGCACAGGATGCGAGAGGAGCAATGAACCAGATTCTTGACGGTTATACCCTTCCGATTTTTGTAGCATTCATGCTCGGAGGTATCGTCTTAGGACTTGCGCAGCAGTGGGACAACATCATCGACAAGGAGAACCGCGGAACTCGAAAGGAGGGGCTGTTTGCGCTTGCATGGTACGTGGGCTTTGCCCTGCTTGCCTCCATCGTGGTAACGGCAGTTCAGAGTGCCATCGGCGGTATCAAACTCAACGTGTGATGAAATACACCATACGAAAAGGACTGGAAACCCCCTGCAAAATCAGGGGTCTCCTGTCCTATGATTATTGGATGCTTGTCGGTGCACTTGGAGGATATGCCATACTTGCCATCCTCGGACTGCGCAACGGCATAATCTCCGGCGAATGGAATATGCTGCTGCTGAGCATTCTCCTGTGCATAAGCACCATCCCGGTACTTTACAAGAAGTTCAAGAAGAATGCCCGAATCAAGAAATTCGATGAAACGCGAAGGGAGTTTACCATCAGCAATTTTGAAATAACAAAAATCTTGTCAAGAAAGAAATGAGAACAGAAGATGCATACAGTATCATTGACATTGTCAACGAGGAATATGGGGTGATATTGACCAAGGGAGGCAATATCTGCATATCCTTTGCACTCCGTGAACCGGAATGCTACTCGCTGTCCGTGGAGGATATTGACACACGTAACAACATGTGGAAAGAGGCTTTCAAGTTTCTTCCTGACGGGACGTATGTTCACAAGCAGGATTTCTTCCTTAAGCAGAACTATCACAGACCGTCATCATCCGGCACATTCCTTGACCGGGCAGATGCACGCCATTTTGACGGGCGGCTGTATATGCAGCACAGCTGTATGCTGCATTTTGTCCTGACCGGACTGAAGTCGCTGGAGAAGTCCTATGTAGCCAATCCGCTCTCGTTCCGCGAAAACCTCCACCGGGAGGACAGCGAAAAATTTTCCGACTTCCTTGAAGCAGTGAACAACAGCATCAGCATCATCAAGAACCTGCGTGACACAACCGTCTCATACGTCAGCGGAGAGGACATCTGCAGTACGGTCAACTCCTACAGCAACCTTTTTGCGGACAGCAACGCTATAACGGATATCCACATAGATGCAGAACTGCATGTAGGGAGAAAAAAAGCAAGATACTACTGTATATGTGACGAAAGCATGCTCCCCGAGAATACAATCAGAAACTATTCGAAGGATACCTCCCTGCCGATGGCCAATGCTGACCTGTACCATCCGTTGCTGGAAGAACTCGGGATGTATCTTCCGCATAACCATATCATCAACCAGATCATCTATTTTGAAGGGAATGACAAGCTGCGTGCAGCAGTGGCAAGAAACATAGACATCTACGGTTCCAACTCTTCCATGAACAAAGGAATCAAGGTTCAGTTTGAAAAACTCGACAAGCTCCAGCAGGAGATTCTTGAAGAGAACGAGACGCTTGTGCGTACCCATTTTTCAGTCTGCATCTTCGATGAGAAGGGAGAGGAACTTGACCGGGCGGAAAAAGCGGTAAAGGAAATCCTAAATATCAACCAGTTCAGGTACTATATTCCCGGTTATGAGAACCTTGGCAGGATGCACTTCTCCTGCGTACCCGGACAGGTCAGTCTGATGCCGAAGGATTATCTGTTCCTGACGACACTTCCCATTGCACTCTGCTTCTTTGTACAGTGCAGCGAGTACCAGAACGATGCGGAAGGAATATTCGTACATGACCGCATGTATCAGATACCTCTGCGCAAGGATATATGGGATGCAAGAAAGAAGCGTGTAAATGCACGCAACGGCATGATCATCGCCGGAACAGGTGGAGGTAAGTCCGCCTTCACCCTGAACTTCACCCAACAGCTCATCGAGCAGGACTACACCTGTATCGTGGTAGAGTTCGGAAAATCGTTCAGCCAGCTGTGCAAGCTCTATCCGGAGATTTCCCTGCACGTGGACTATGACGGAAAGACACCGCTCGGTATCAATCCGTTTGACCTGCAGGGCGCAAAACTCGACAACAACGACATTGAAATGCTCGGAGGCATCATTCAGCGGTACTGGAAGCACATGTTCACCTCGGATGAATCAGAGAAAGAGGTTGCCCTGAGCCGGTTTATCCGTGACTACTATGAGAATGTGAGTTCCCGCCACTCCTTCGAGGACTTCTACCACTATGTTGTCGGCAACTATAAAGCAGTTCTCCAGCGGACGGGAGTATCCGAGAAATACTTCGACCTTGAAAGTTTCAAGCTGAACTGCGGTGAGTTCCTTCCGGGACAACGCTACGAGAATGTATGCAAGGACATACAGATTGATTTCTCCAGCAAGAAGTTTATTGTTTTTGAGCTGACGCAAATCAAGCAGGACCGCTTCCTGAGCAATCTTGTAATGAGCATGATATTCTCGATCATCCAGAAGAAACTGCTCAGTGACAGACGCAAGAGGGGTATCCTCATCTTTGACGAATATGCCGAAACGGCACAGATGACCGACACTGCCACCGGAACAGGCATACACAGTTCTGTAGCTTTCTGCTATCAGAAGATACGTAAGGAAAACGGAGCAGTCTATACCATCGTACAGACCCCCGAACAGCTGCCGGACGATGAGAACACGAAGAACATCATCAGTAACACGGACATGCTCTTCGTGCTGCCGACAAAAGAGGTAATCTACCAGAGCATCATCGACAAGTTCAAGCTGACACGTGAGTCACAGATAGCCATGATGAAATCAATGCGGAACAACTTCTCCGGAGCAAGACCCTACTCGGAATGTTTCATGCGGATGGGGGAGAACTATGCCACCGTCACCCGGCTGGAGTTCTCCAAGGAAAAGTTCCTCGCTTTCCAAACGGAAGGCGAGATATGGACTGACCTCGAAGAGAAGAACAGGCGTATGAGCATGGAAGAAGCCATCACCGAATACATCAACGAACATAAACAATAATTTTATGAGAACAGTACTTATCCTTATCTTATCAGTAATGCCCCTGTGGGCATGTGCCCAGTGGGCGGTGACAGATGCACCAGCCCTCCGCCAGAACATCAAGAACTTCAATGAACTGAAAAACCAGGTCAATCTGCTTAAGGAACAGAAAAGCAAACTGGACGAAAGCCTGAATTTCATGAAGCGCGTTAACAATATAGTCAGCAACTCCATAACAGTAAAGAATATCTATGACAGACAATCCCGCCTGACAAAGCAGTGCCTTGACATTATCGGGCATCACCAGCTCAATACGACTACCGCACGTGCCCTCACAAGCTCGATTGAACAGATCCTATCCAATAACAGACGACTGATTGGCATGTCCAGAGAAATACTCTCCGAGGGGCTGAAGATGAATGATTCGGAACGCCTGTCCGCGCTGGAAAAGATTGACAAAGACATGCGCGAGGAGGAAGCTAAAGTTTATAAAATCTCATCGGTCCTGCGTGAATATGACCGACTGACAAACATGATAGACTATACTTATGGAAAGTGAAGTAACAGGGATGGACAGCGTATTCACGGAGGCATACAATGCCTATGCATTCGTCAAGCAAAGCATCGTATATGACGGGCTTATCGGTCTTGTCGGAGGTATAATCATCGCTACGCTTGCTTTCAAGATAATGAATATCGTCAAGGATTCCGTATCGGAAGGGAAAGGAATCAGCATCAAGCATATCTTCGAGATGGGAAAGGAATATATGTTCTGTGCCCTGATTATCGTCCTGCTTCCATACATTACCACACTCATAGAAAATCTGCTGTCAAATACAGCTACCGAAATCATGGGAAGGCTGGCTCCGCAAGGAGCTTACGAAGTAGATGACCACATCGCAACCCTTGCCAAGCAAATGTACAATGACTGGCTGGAAAAGAGCCTCGCAGATAAAATAATGTCAACTGTAGATGACGGGTTAGAACTGATTCTTTCGGTATCCATCGGCTCTTTCTTCGCGCAAGGATACAAGTACATCATGTACATCTTCGTAGCCGGGAGATACATGTCCCTGCTGATGCTCGAACTTATGGGTCCCGTAGCACTTGCGTGCCTGTTGAACAATGATACCCGGAACTCCTTCTATACGTGGCTCAAAGCTATGCTCGGCAACTACATGCTCTATCCCGGTTTCATCATGGCAAGCGTCTTCGCAGACCAATATACTGCCAACCTGGTAAGTAATACCCATTATTCAGCTGGATTACTGGTAATATATTCTTTCCTAATCAAGCTGGGACTGCTGGCGGCCGTGAAAGCTGCCGTCAACAAATGGCTCTAAAACTGAGAATTATGGAAATAAAAAGAATACTGAAAGATTTCAGCCGACTGGCTGATGCACGGAAGTCAAATACATTCCGCACCAAGCTCGTGTTCGTGTTCAGCGCGGCAAGCATAGCCATGGTGCTGTTCTTCAGCTACCGTGTGGTGAACAATGCCATGAACAGGATACTTGTCGTCAACGAAGGCGGAGAGTTCGTAAAATTCAAGGCAATGGAAACGGATGTGCTCTATGAAAGCCTGCTGAAGGCACACTGCTACTATACCTGCTACTACATGAACAGCTTCGACCGCCTGTCACTCGAAGAGAACCAGGCACGGGCTCTGTTCCTCGTGAACAAGCCGGATGCCAACAACATCTTTGCCAAATATCAGGCAGACCGTGCCTACGGGGATGCCCTGGAACTCGGAACGGTTTACCGCTGCGACTTCGAGCGCCTGACACGGGCAGCAGCCAACGGAAGCGAATACGAAGTGGAATTTACCTCCATCCTCAGCATCATTTCCGGAGATAACACAAAGAAGTTCCGCATCCGGAGCCGGGGTACCGTAATGCGTACCACACCGAAATATCCCGAAAACGTGACGGGATTCTATTTCAGAACCTATAACCAAAACTATACGCCCTATGAAGAAAATTAGAATAGATGTTCTTGCCTTGTGCATCGGGATTACGCTGATTGAATTTATCTTTTTCCTAACCTCTGTAATTCTGTAGAAATGCGAACGAAAATGACCATCATCGGCATAGCCGGAACCGTAATATGTCTGTTGCTATATGTCCTGTTTGCCAGCCTTCCGGAAGGAAACCAGACCGAAGAAATATCCCTCCGGGGCGATCAGAAGGAAGGCTATACGATAGACGACATGATTAACAACGTAAAAGGGGATAACAGCGCAGCACAACGGCGAATGCCGATGCCCAATCCCGAAGCTCCGGAAGAAGATGAAGACCTCGAACGTATCAAGCAGCTCATCCGTGAGAACGGAGAGGACTTTGAGGATACGCCTCCGGCACCCGCTCCAGCTCCGAAGCCCAGGAAAAAGAAAAAGCCGGAACAGGCTGAAGAGGACACGGATTCAGTAGTTGCCGTGAAAACTCCGGCAAGACGGGGATTCAACAGCATCAAGCTCGTCAAGGAAGATGAGGGCAATGCCATCAAAGCATTCGTCCACTCCACGCAGACGGTAATGGTTGGTGCAACCCTGAAGATGCAGCTGGCGGAGAACTGCCTGACAGACGACGGGCAGCGTGTAAGAAAAGGGACTCCCGTATACGGGGAAGTAACATCCATAGACGGGGAAAGGGTCATAGTCAAGATAACATCAATCAACATCAACAACTCAATCCTTCCTTTCAAGAAGAACGTGTATTCACGGGATGCAATCGAAGGAATCTATGTACCGGGCAATCCGAAGTCTGACGTAGCCAAGGATGCAAGTGCATCTGCCATCAGCGGTACGAATGCCAACATAACGGGCGGATTCGACATCGGGAGCCAGCTTGTTGCCGGAGCAGCCAACAGCGTAGTAAGCGCAACGAAATCTGCCACCAGCCGGAACATCCGGAAGATAAAGGTAACGATAAAGACCAATTACCAGATATTGTTAATGGAGGACAAGAAATAATCCTCACAGAAAGAAAAAGCCATGAGAAAAACATTAATAGCCATATTGACCGTACTTCCCCTGCTGCAAGGACATGCACAGGTGATTGAAGAACTCTCTGCCACACCGCTGGAAATCGGGTATGACAAGACCCTGCACCTCCTGTTCCCAACGGACGTGAAATACTGCAATGCCGGGAATGACAATATCCTCGCCGAGAAAGTAGGAGCGCAACCGAATATCGTGCGGATAATCGCAGCTGAACGTAACTTTCCCGGAGAGACGAACCTCTCCATCGTGACAGCCGACACGAAGTTTTACAGCTACAATATCCGCTACAGCGATAATCCGGAAAAGAGCTATATCCGTATAGGGGAGATATATGAAGCTCCGCACACCCTTCCCGTGGGACTCGACAAACAGATGTACCTCATCTTTCCGGGCAAGATTATCTATGAGGACCACGGGTCACAGGATATTACCGTAGAGAAGGCGGAAGGCGTAGACAATATACTTGCCGTAAAAGCAAATACCACCTTCGACAAGGAATCCAACATATCGGTCGCAACGGATGCGGGAAAGTTCTATACCTTTTCGCTGCGGTATGCCCCGAACCCGGAAGTATTCAGCTTCGTAATCGACAAGGAGGAACAGCAGAAAGTAGCCATCCTCGATGAAGGAGAACTTCCGTCTGACGAAAAGAAACGCATTTATGAAGGGATAAAAAAACGTCTGCCGCTTAACCTCGGACTGGATGAACAGATAAGCGGAATGGATTTCCGCATCAAAAACATATTCATCCATAACAATATCCTGCTATTCAGAATATCCATGATGAACCGCACAGAGATAAACTACACCATCGACTTCATGCGATGGTATATTCAGGATGCCAAGAAGAGCAAGAAAACGGCAATACAGCAGCTGGAACAGAATATCCTGTTCACCTTTGACCTTCCGGAAGAGATTCCGGCACATACGGAAAAGACCTTTACCGTTGCAGTCAACAAGCTGACCATCCCGGACAAGAAACGCCTCGTTATCGAGATACAGGAAAAGAACGGAGGACGGCACTTTTTCTTCAAACTGAAAAACAAGCACATCCTGAAAGCCGAACGGGTATTCTACAAAGAGACACCTGCCGAAAGCGAAGCGGACAAGATACTCAGGAGGGTCTACCGATGAAAGCAAGACTCCTTATCTGCGCATTGCTGCTCTCCGCCACAGCCCGGGCAGCAAGCCCGAAGGAGATACGCACCTCACTCATCAGACTGGTCAGCCTGTCAGATAATCTCAAACCGATAGGGAAAGTAATAGACCTTGTCTATGGTTCCGGCTTCGACAAGGAAATCCCTATCGCCTGTCCATTGAGGGACCCGTTCCGCACAAGCAGCCCATACGGAATGCGGAAGCATCCCATCAGCGGAAAAACGAGCTTTCATAGCGGTGTAGACCTCGCAGTGGAGTTTGCCACTCCGGTCTTTGCCACAGCCAACGGAACCGTTGTCCATGCCGGGAGAAAAGGGGGATATGGGCGGTGTGTCATCATCCGGCATTCCCACGGGTACAGCACGCTGTACGGACATCTGGCTGCATATTACACCACTGCCGGGAAAGAAGTGAAAAAGGGTGATGCCATCGGCTTTGTCGGGAGTACGGGACGAAGCACAGGCAACCACCTGCATTATGAAGTAAAAAAGAACAATAAACCTGTAAGCCCAATCTGGTATGACTATGACAACAAAAAATGAAGAAATAGAACAAGTAATTCTAAGGACAATAATGAGAAAAGGATTGGATGCGATTCCCAAGAATTACGAGTTCCTCATAAAATACAACCTGAAGGATGTGTATTTTCATTCGATTGACTTATCCATGTCCGGCTTTCCGCTCGACCTGAAGACAGAACTCTGCCACTTGCTGAAGGATTCTGTTCTGAATACTGATTTTTCTCACCTAAGGGCACTATATGACCGCTGCGGAAAGTCCGCCATCATGAACGAACTATACAATAATGAACTTTATTTCCAGACCTTCATAAAATGTATTAAAGATGATAAGTAAACAAGTCATAGACTATCTTGAACGGCTTAAGCGTCTGTATAACATAATCCGTCTGGAGCATACGGGAACCATGGAAGATATGGCAGCGAAAATCCATACGTCCCGGCGCACGGTATATAATTACCTGATTGAGCTGAAATCTCTTGGTGCAGATATTCGCTTCGACCGGATACGAAACACCTACTACTTTAACAATGATTTTGTGCTTTATGCTACCTTCAGCGTGAAGCTATCAGCAGAAAAGTCAGAAGAAGCACAAATATGAGCTTGTGCTTCTTCTGACTTTGTTTCCAAAATATTTTGATTGCGTAACGCAATCAAAGTGCAAATTTCTATCATTCACTACAAGATTTTGTGAACTACCGCTAAACTAAAGATTTAGCGGCTTCGGAGATACCAATACCTCCTCTCTTTTCCTGCTTCTTCTATGGCTGCTTTGGTTTCTTCATTCGGTTCTGAATACATTGCGTCCATAAGAAGACATTCCACGAGATTATTCAGGCTTCTGTTTGCTTTTCTCGCTTCTTCCTGTAAGACCTTTAACAAGTCCTCGCGTAATCGAAAAGAGGTCTGTTTTCTTATAATTGCTCCCATAATTATTTCTTTTTGTCTTGGTGGTTGAAGTAAACCACTCCGACAACGGCAATCACTGAAACAAGTCCGAACATTACTAACGCTCCCATGTCATTATCCTTCTTTCTTGTCTTGATGATTAAAATAAATCACTCCGACAATAGCGACAACAGTAACGAAAACAGAGACTACAATTGCTCCCATATTATTCCTCCTTTCCTTTTTTATCTCTTACCAGCCAAAGTCCAGCTACCAATGTTGCACCTGACGCAACGATTACCGAGGTAAGAACTAATGGATTTTCCATATCTCCGAAAACAGAAGATAGTAGCAAAGCTGTTACCATGTATTTTGCCACATCCATTAACCATTTGCCTAATTCTTTTCCCATATTGCAAATATACAATTTTTCTATTTAAAACTGGTCGAGTCCTGTTTTTCTGATGTAAGCAGTGATTTGCTCATCGAGTTCCTTTCGGAGATAATCATACTCTACTGTACCTCCGAAATCATCGTTGATTTCGTACTTGTCCACGATGGGTTTTAGCAGGATGCACATATGCTTTGCCATTTTATCCAGCCCCGTAAGTTTCAGATGCTTCTCATCAATGATGTCCTCGATCATCTCATAGAGTGAGAAGTTCAGTCCGTCATAGAGCACGAGGTTTGCCTCATGCTTGGCATAGTCATAGTTCATTCCGTTCTCCTTGCATCTGTCGAACGTATCCTGCGCCATGTGAGCGCGTGCAGTCAGTTCCTCTTCATCTTCTGCAATGAATGGATGGTATCTCAGACAATAGTCCTTGATTTCCTCGTAAAAGTCAGGTTTTTCCATATATCAATGATTTAAATTGTTGTTTCTTCTTGTTCAGAACTCTTTATCTGAAAATACTTCTCTGCCATTTTCTTTAAATCTAAACTTATCAACTCCCAAGCATATCCTCTGTAGCAATCTATTCCTTCGATACATTCCTTTACCTCGGTAATCCTCTGAAATCCAGCTTCTATTTCTTTCTCATTAATGCTCCATTCATCACGCTTAATTGACCACCTAATCATCTCTTTCAGAGTATAGATATTTGTAAGTTCATATATATCCCAAAAGTCTTTTTGTCGCGGTTCAGACTGTGTGATTGCTTTAATTTTCATCGCTGCAATTTCTCTTATATCTGCAAAATTAATACCATCTATATGATGTATTGGAAAAATAAATTTTTCAGTATAAAAAAAATCCACTTTAACACTATCATTCCGAGAGTGACCAATACGAATTGAATATCCTAAAGCTTGTGTATCAAATGATTCTAAATTTTCCACATACTGGAACTTCTCTTGTAAAAACTCTTTTATGGCTATGGTATTCATAGTTCCATACTCCATATCCGTAAATAAATCTATATCTATAGATCGTCTATGCCCCAATTGAAGGCTTAAACAAGTACCTCCAACCAAATTAAAATTTTTAAAAATTTCTGACTGAGCAATAATATTCAAGCAATCTACCAATAAAGGAGAGACTGTTTCATAATGCAGTTTCATTGCAGATATTTTTTTATGTTTTTATCTCTATTATCTTTTCTCCAATCACTTTTTATTGCTGACAAAACAGACTTTACAGTTTCTTTGCCATAGAATCTGATGATTTCCTCTATCTCCTGCCTGTCACCATATTCAAACACCCGCTGAATCACCCACTCCTTATTTTCATTCCATGTGATTTTATCGACTTTTGTGTCCCAAAACAATGCTTTGCTGAATTTTGACAAATCCGGAATACTTTCCTTTTTTTGTTCTTTCAGATAGTGATAAATCTGATAATTGGCTTGGATTCTGTAAAAATATCCTTCAATTTTTATCCCCAACACCTTTTCTATTTCAAGTGACTGCTGAATGGTAAATTCTCTTTTACCTTTTATGAGGTCATTTATTCTTTGCGGATAAATAGCCGTTTCAATAGCCAACTGCTTCTGAGACATTTTTTCGCTTCTCAAAATATGCTCCAGGACCTTTCCTGCCGGAGTTTTTTCTACTTTAATATATTCCTCATACATATTATCATATATTGCATTCAACACAAAAGTACATCTTTTTTTTAAAATAACCAAGCTTGGTTATTTTAAAAAATGAGTTGCAAATGTCTGCTCACTATTTGATTATCTCAGCCTTTCACTCAACATTGGTTTTATAGCGATTATTATATTTCTAATAATTATAACCATAATATTCATTGATACCAATCCTCCAGACTTACATTAATATAGTTCAGCGTCTCGTCCCAGATGTCCGGACCCGTGTAGTCCCGGTTGAAGAGATAGTCTGCATCGAGGCGGAGCAGTTTCCATTCCTGCGTACCTTCCGCTCTCCAATAGAGGTGAATTACAGGTCCTGCGTATTCAACCTTATCATGTTCGGGTCTCGGATAATACTTCGTCACCCTACACTCCACAACTCCTTTCCAGTAACGGATTCCCGGCTGAATATCTACATCTTCCGTTCCAATCTCATCACACCACTGGTTATCATTGACTGCATCCTCCCTTCTCGTTCCCAGTCGGTACGAATTGGATTTGGGCTTGAACTCCCTTTCCCATACCGCCTTGATTTCTCCCTTGAGCGCACCTTTTCCCTTATTGGAAAGAGTATATACCACATTGAAGGGCTGATTATAGGGAATACGGTAGCTAAAGAAATTCGAATTCTTTTCTTCCTTCTCCAAGAGGATATTTCTCAGTGAAGGGAGATTATCGGGTGCCGGAGCTTTCACCTCATATTGCCAATCCTCATCTGTTCCTTCCCGTTCATACCCGTCTGCCTTGAACCAAGTCGATTCCCCTTTCCTTTGGAAGAGAGGCACAAGCTGGTATGTACCCGGTGCAGCAGTCACATAGCACTGGACCTTCTTTCCGCCCCATCTGCCTTGAACCTTGATGTCAATAGGCTGGAACTTCTCCACTATCTCATCCGTTCCCGGTCTCATGAACACGAACCGCATCCTGCCATCGAACTGTTCCACTCCGTAATGCGAATAGAACAGCCCGAACGGTTTTCCTTCGTTTTGGTAGCAGTCATAGCCGAACTGGGTATGATTCGTAGAGATTGAGAATATATTTTCAAAATCACCGAAATCGATTTCCTTCAATACGATGTCATCCGTCTTTCCGAACTGACTCCAGTACTGCACGTCAATGGGCACATCCTCCCTGTTGACTGCCGCATTGTATTCTCCCTTAATCTTGATGGTATAGGTATAAATCATCCCCATCTCCCACCTGTGAGATTCCGGGAATACATATTCCATCCGTTTCCCGTCCAGACTGAAGGAGAGTGAAATACCATAGTTTGAGCCCCATGTAGGGAGAATAGCCTCCGGTATTGTCGGGTGTTCGTCGTCAAGCATGAATCCGCCTCCGATAGGGATAGAAATTCTTTCAGAATTTTGGACGGGCATAGATACTCCTGATGTGTAATTCATATTAATAAAGCGCGGTACATTATCCATCGCCATATCCGTAATCACTCCCTTACCGAGATATTCGTCACGCACCACTTTAATACGGACAAGAGAGAGCGCATGCTTCATTTCGGGCTGTGCAACAGTGAAATCCGAGTTCACGGTACACTGACCATACATCACATCCTCCTGCTTGGATATATCAAAATAGATGAATGGATTCACCGTGCTTATCTCTCCTTTCACATAGGGGTGGTATGCATATACGGTCTGTTCCTTCTTCACCTCGTAGGGCTGTGCAGCAGTCCAGCTCTCGCCGTTGAAGGTGTATTCAAGGTTTGTACCTTCCGTGAACAGCCCCATTCTGTTCCCGGTCTGCCACTGGGTAATCACTCCGCTCCTTGCTTCGACCATGTTCTGAAGTGTCGGGCTGAGCTTCATGCAGATGCTCTCGTCAATTACGGGCTTGTCTTCCGGCTTATCCCCCGGCTTTCCGGTCTGTTCCTGATTCGGTTTCGGTACTTCGGGAATTTCCTCCTTGCTGCATGCAGCCAATGACATCATTGCAGCTGCCAATATAAGTCTATTGAGTCTCATCTCTATTAAATTTAAAATCCTACTGCAAATATAGTGAAAAGGCAGGAGCAATAGCAGGTCAGAAACGTGCTTTTGGATAAAGTTCTTGTTGGGTTGCGCTCGATCTTACTTATAGAAAGTGATTTCTTTTCAAATCTATCTGTGTTTCAACTAAGTTTTTACTATCTTTGTGACTTAATTTTTAAAAGGAGACTATGAAATCGGATATAGAAATTGCTCGCAGTATTGAACTGACCAAGATTAAGCAGGTGGCTCGTGATTATGACATCCCCGTGGATGAAATTTCGAACTATGGACGTTATATTGCCAAAGTTCCTGAAACCTTGATAGATGAAGAAAAAGTAAAGCAAAGTAACTTGATTTTGGTGACGGCTATTACTCCTACCAAAGCAGGTATCGGTAAGACTACAGTTTCTATCGGTTTGGCTTTGGGATTGAACAAGATTGGAAAGCGTGCCTTCTGTGCACTTCGTGAACCTTCACTGGGACCTTGCTTCGGAATGAAAGGGGGAGCTGCCGGAGGAGGCTATGCGCAAGTACTTCCCATGGAAAAGATTAACTTGCATTTTACCGGCGATTTCCATGCTATAACTTCTGCCCATAACATGATTGCAGCATTGCTTGATAACTATATGTACCAGAATCAAGACAATGGTTTTGCCTTGAAAGAAGTGCTATGGAATCGTGTACTCGACGTGAATGATCGTGGCTTGCGCTATATCATTACCGGGCTGGGAGGTAAAACAAACGGTATAACCCGTGAGTCAAGTTTTGATATTACACCGGCTTCTGAAATTATGGCTATTCTTTGTTTGGCAAAAGATGAAGATGACTTGCGCCGTCGTATCGAAAATATTTTGCTGGGATTCACGATTGACCATAAGCCTTTTACGGTAAAAGATTTAGGTGTGGCAGGAGCTATTACCGTATTGCTGAAAGATGCGATTGCTCCAAACTTGGTGCAGACTACAGAACATACACCGGCATTTGTACACGGGGGACCGTTTGCAAATATCGCGCACGGTTGTAACTCGGTGCTGGCTACAAAACTTGCCATGACTTTTGGCGAATATGCCATTACAGAGGCAGGATTCGGTGCCGACCTGGGTGCTGAAAAGTTTTATGACATCAAGTGCCGTAAAGCAGGACTTCAGCCTAAACTGACTGTGATTGTGGCTACAGCCCAAGGTTTGAAAATGCATGGGGGAGTGGCTGTAGAACAGATTAAGGAGCCGAACATGGAAGGACTGAAAGAGGGAGTTAAAAACTTGGATAAGCATATTGAAAATCTGCAGTCATTCGGTCAGACCGTTGTGGTGGCTTTCAACCGCTATGCAAATGATACAGACGAGGAGATTGCATTTGTCCGCCAGCACTGTGAGGAAAACGGAATCGGATTTGCGGTGAATAATGCCTTTGTTGAAGGAGGAGACGGTGCAATAGAATTGGCAAAACTGGTAGTCGATACGATTGAAAAGAATCCTTCACAGCCATTAAACTTTGCTTATGAAGAAACTGACTCGGTAGAAGAAAAGGTGGCAAAAGTGGCTTGCGAACTTTATGGCGCTAAGCAGGTGTTGTTTTCTCCGGCAGCTCGCAAGAAGTTGAAGATGATTGAAGATTTAGGCTTTACTCATTTCCCGATATGTATTGCCAAGACACAGTATTCATTCTCTACCGATCCTAAGCAATATGGTGTGGCTCATGGATTTAACTTTACAGTGCGTGATATTGTAATTAATGCAGGAGCCGAGATGCTGGTAATTGTGGCTGGTGAAATCATGCGTATGCCGGGGTTGCCGAAAGAGCCTCAGGCTTTGCATATCGATATTGTTAACGGAGAGATAGAAGGATTGTCTTAAATTACTCTCGTGTCATAAAAAAAACGTCAAGGCGAATCGAAAGAAATGCCTTGACGTTTTTTTTAAACGCCTTGATGAACGGATTGAAACATCAAGGCGTTTTTTTGTATGTGTATATCAATTCGGATTGATACTTACTTCGGCTTGGTTACCTTGGCGGAAGAATTTCTTGGCAAAGGTTTTCAGATTTTTTGCTGTAATCTGGTTCACCTCTTTTTCGTAGTTGGTGTTTACGTCAATGTGATTCCAGTAATACTCATTCAGCACCCCCATCCAGTAGCTGTTTTCTTTCTGGTTTTGCTGGTAGCTTTTCAGCATGTATTCTTTTACTTTCGCCAGATCATCGGCTTTCGGACCTTTTGCAATGAATTCGTCGATACCTTGGCGGATGAGTCCTACCATTTCTTCGCGACGAGCCGGGTCGGTGTCAAAGTAGATTTGGAAGGCAGCTCTTTCTTCCGGATACTTGTTGATGTCGCCGCTACAGCCTACTCCGTAAGTTCCTCCCTTTTCTTCACGAACCGTTTGCGTATAAACAATGTCGAGCAATTGCTCTAACATGCTCATCATGAGTTTGTCGCGGAGCGTATACTTGCATGTTCCTGAGTTGACAATGATGACGCTCGATTTCGGAGTTTCCAGTGCACGAGTAAAGTTGTTTACATTCTTTCCCTTGCGGAAGCGGATGTTGGTAGAACCGAAGTTTTCTTTGCGTCCGGCAGAAGGAAGGGCTCCAAGATATTGCTCAATCAGAGGAGTTGCTTCAGCTAAGTCGATATTTCCAACCAGAAGGAAGGTGAAGTCGCCGGCATCTTTGAATCGGTCTTTGTAGAATTCCATGATTTTGCTATAATCCACCTGATCCATCATTTCGGCTTTCATGCTGAATACACGTGGGTTTTTATCATAGATAGTTACATTGACTGAATCGATAAATGCACTTCTTGGGTTTGCTTCTTGATTGGCCAAGGCAGCTTTCTGGCGGCTGATGTATGAAGTAAATGCTTCTTGGTCAGCGCGCGGTGCAGTAAAGCGCAAGTAGATAAGCTGCAACATCGTTTCAAAGTCCTTTGGAGAACAACCTCCGCTGAGTCCTTCAGTATAAGTGCCGATGGAAGCCTTGGCAGATGCCATTTTTCCGGCAAGAACTTTATTTAAGTCGGTTTGCTTGAAGTTGCCCAAACCACCTAATGAAGCGACTTCGTTGATTACTTTAAACTGCAGTGCGTCTTTGTCGTCAAAGAGGGAAGTACCCCCGGGGCTGAATGCAGCCATTTGCACCTCATCAGCCTTGAAATCGGTAGGCTTCACAATGACACGTACATTATTGCTTAGGGTAAGGATAGTGGTGCCGAATGCGCCTTCTTCCTTCTTGACAATTTTTCCAGGCTGAGGCTTTTCTTTCAGCAGCGGTTCATTTGAAACCTTATCTACATAAGGCTGCAAATCTTCGGTACGTACTTTGTCTAAGATGCTCTTTAATTCAGCTTCAGTAGGATATTTCATACCTTCCTTATCCGGGCAGAATACACTGAGTACAATGTTTTTTTCACCGATAAGCTGTTTCATCCAAGCGTTGATGGCTTCTACCGGGATATTGGGAACTACCTGGTTCATGATAGCATATTCATTCTCAATTCCGGGAATCGGCTCATTGTCAACAAAATGGCGTACATATTCATTGACATACGACTGAGTACGCTGTTTGTTACGTTCGTTATAGGCAACTTCCAGTCCGCGCAGGTAATCAGCCTGAGCACGTGCATATTCGCTGGGGGTAAATCCGAAGCGGCGTACACGTTCTATTTCAGTAGCCAGTGCCTCTGTTCCTGACAAAATACCATCTTCTTTCGTTACGGCAATTCCGGTAAACGCCCCTTTGGTCTTGGCAAGCAAATAGGTGTCATCCGAGATAAATCCTTGAATAAAAGGAGGATTAGCTTGCTGGGTCAGTTCGTTTATACGGTCGTTCAGCATGCTCTCGATGGCCCAAGTCATATAGTTTACAGCCAAGTAATTAATTGTACCTTTTTGTTCGTTAGGAATCACTTCGTGTTTATGGAAGAGATAAACGAAAGGCATTTCCTGCTCTTTATCTTTGGCAATGGTAATGATGGGTTCGTCATTGTCGGGTACAGGGAAATATTCACGCGGAGCTGCATCGGATGGCATTTTTATAGGTGCGAACAACTTTTTAATTTTGTTTTCTACTGCATCCACATCGATGTCGCCTACTACAATAATTCCCTGTTGGTCCGGACGGTACCATTTTTCGTAATAATCGCGTAAAGCCTGGTAAGGGAAATGGTCGACTACCTCCATGGTTCCGATAGGTAGGCGGTATCCATATTTACTTCCTTTATACATCACAGGGAATACTTGCTCATACATACGCATCATAGCTCCCATGCGGGTACGCCATTCTTCGTGAATTACTCCACGCTCTTTGTCGATTTCCTTCGGGTCGAGAGTCAAGTCGTCAGCCCAGTCATGCAGGATGAGCAGACAAGAGTCAATAATCCCATCACGGATTACCGGAACATTTGAAATATTATAAACTGTTTCGTCAATTGAGGTATAAGCATTGAGGTTTACTCCAAATTTTACACCGATGCTTTCCAGATATTCACGGAGTGAATTCCCTGGAAAATGGGTTGTACCATTAAAGCACATGTGCTCCAGAAAGTGAGCCAATCCGCGCTGGTTATCTTCTTCCAGAATAGATCCTACTTTTTGTGCAATATAAAAATCGGCTTGTTTTTCCGGAAGTTCATTGTGGCGGATATAATAAGTAAGGCCATTATCCAATTTTCCGATACGTACTTTTGAATCGGTAGGCAATGGAGGAACTTCTTGGGCAGAGGCAAAGTTTAGCCCTCCCGCTATTAGCATAAGGATAGCCCATGCCCGTGTAATCATTTTCTTCATAAGTCGTTTGTTTATTATTTTTTGAATTATAATAATCCATTTGCAGAGAGGTAACGTTCAGCCTCGATGGCGGCCTTGCATCCGCTTCCGGCAGCGGTGATAGCCTGACGGTAATGCGGATCGGCTACATCGCCGGCTGCGAATACACCCGGTATTCCTGTACGTGGGCTGCCGTCTTCGGTTAAGATGTAACCTACTTCATCGGTTTTCACCCATGGCTTAAATAGCATGGAGTTGGGCTGGTGGCCGATGGCAAGGAAAAATCCGTCGATAGCTACATCGTAACGTTCCTCATCGGCTTCTCCCATACGTTTTACCACATGCATGCCTTCTACTCCTCCTTCTCCGTATAATCCTACGGCATTATGTTCGAACAATACAGTGATGTTAGGATGAGTCAACACGCGTTCTTGCATGATTTTAGAGGCGCGTAGAAATGGTTTGCGGACTACTAAATATACCTTGCTTGCCAATCCGGCGAGGTAAACAGCTTCTTCGCATGCAGTATCTCCACCACCCACTACAGCCACGGTTTTCTTGCGGTAGAAAAATCCGTCGCATGTTGCGCAGGCACTGACTCCCATTCCGGCATATTTCTTTTCATCGTCTAAGCCTAAGTACTTGGCAGTAGCTCCGGTAGAAATGATGACCGTATCGGCTGTGATTTCTTTTTTCTCATCAATGATGAATGTATAAGGGGCTTTGCTTAAGTCGGCTTTGGTGACAAGCCCGTTGCGGATGTCTGCTCCAAAGCGTTCAGCTTGCTTGCGCAAATCGTCCATCAGCACCGGACCGGTAACTCCTTCCGGATATCCGGGATAGTTTTCCACCTCGGTGGTTGTGGTCAGCTGACCGCCTGGCTGTAATCCTTCATAAACCACCGGAGCGATGTTTGCTCGTCCGGTATAGATGGCTGCCGTATATCCGGCAGGGCCTGAACCGATGATCAGGCATTTTACATGTTCTGTTGCCATTGTTATTTTGCTTTTATTATTTATTTTTATTGATGTCTTATCAATCTTTATGGAATTTATCGCAAATCTATGATTTCAGCAAGAGGATAATCTTTCGTATTAAAACGAAAGACGTTATCATGCAGATTCAGATGCGACCGGTATGAGTGGACCTCGAACCTTTGTTCATGCCCTCCTTGGGCTTTTATTTCAATATATAAGGGTTCGTAGGTCTTGCTTACTGCAAGCGTAATGCTTTTTAAATCTTGTTCATTGCTCGGATTTAGCATTATTACCTGCGCCTGCTTCCCTTTGTGTGTAGCGGTTCCCTTATAGTGATAGCTAAATCCGTTTTGCCACATAGATATCAAAGCATACGGATGGATGGTCTGTAATTCTTCTTGGTTTGGAGTGGAAATATTGACTTCTTCATTTTCTTTTAAATAACTCCATAAGGTTGTTCCGTCAAACCAGGTTTCTACTTCATCTGTTATCAAGTGGAACTTTTCTCCTTTCAGTAGAAGTTTTCCGTGCTGGCTTCCTCCGAAAACAATACTTATCCCCTCTGCCTGACGATAAGCTTGAGTGGTTTTCTCCAGTATCTCTTTAGCCTTGTCTGTGTGCTGAGCCGATAAGGTGCATACAGAAAGAAAAAGGAAAAGCAGGGTATAGATTCGTTTCATTGTGATCAGTTTTTTAAATTGCTCATTCTCATTTCCAAATCATTCTCGTCCATGCAAAGCACTTCGCGTGCTTTGCTTCCATTGGCGGAACCTACAATGCCAGCCCGTTCCAGTTGGTCCATGATGCGTCCGGCACGGTTATATCCGATAGAGAATTTACGTTGGATAAGTGAGGTTGAACCTTGCTGGTGGTAAATCAACAGACGGGCAGCTTCTTCAAACAGAGGGTCAAGCCGGTTCATGTCTACATCGGCCGATCCGCTGGGCTCTGCATTTTCGTCTACATATTCAGGTAACATGAAGGCGGTTGGATAACCTTGCTGGCGGCTGATATAGTTTGCAATTTTTTCCACTTCCGGTGTGTCGACAAAAGCACATTGTACGCGAGTCGGGTCATTTCCTTGCAGGTAAAGCATGTCTCCCTTACCGATAAGCTGCTGAGCACCCGGGCGGTCAAGGATGGTACGTGAGTCCATCATAGAAGCCACACGGAAAGCCACACGTGCAGGGAAGTTCGCCTTGATGGTTCCAGTGATGATGTTGGTCGTAGGACGCTGAGTAGCAATGATGGCATGAATACCTACAGCTCGTGCAAGCTGGGCAATACGGCAGATTGGTAATTCCACTTCTTTTCCTGCGGTCATAATCAAGTCGCCGAACTCATCGATGATAATTACAATATAAGGCATGAACCGATGTCCTTTTTCAGGGTTCAGTTGTCGGTTGATGAACTTGGCGTTATATTCTTTGATGTTTCTGCAACCGGCTTTTTTCAGCAAGTCATAGCGAGTATCCATCTCTATACAGAGCGAGTTCAGTGTCTGTACCACCTTGGTTACGTCGGTGATAATTGCATCTTCTCCGTCAGGAAGTTTGGCAAGGAAGTGGCGCTCTATTGGGGCATAGATGGCAAATTCTACTTTCTTAGGGTCAATAATGACAAACTTCAGTTCACTTGGATGTTTTTTATAGAGCAAAGAGGTAACGATGGCGTTGAGTCCGACTGACTTTCCTTGTCCGGTAGCACCGGCTACCAGCATGTGGGGAGCCTTGGCTAAATCCACCATGAATACCTCATTGGTAATGGTTTTTCCCAAGGCCACAGGAAGCTCAAATGTGGTCTCCTGAAATTTCTTGCTTGCCAGAATAGAACTCATCGGCACGATGCGTGGGTTTGCATTAGGAACTTCGATACCGATGGTCCCTTTCCCGGGGATAGGAGCAATGATACGTATTCCCAGCGCCGAAAGACTGAGAGCTATGTCATCTTCCAGATTGCGTATTTTGGAAATGCGGACTCCTTCGGCTGGAGTGATTTCATATAAAGTAATGGTAGGTCCTACGCTTGCCTTGATGGAGCTGATTTCAATATCAAAACTTCGCAAGACACGAATGATATTGTCTTTTTTGGCATTCTGCTCTTCCATGTCGATGGTAGGTTCGCAGTTATTGTATGTATTCAGCAAGTCAAGTGTAGGATACTTGTAATGTTCAAGATCCAGATGCGGGTTATAAGGCTGGGTAATATTTTCACCTTGAACCACCTCGTCTTCTTCGGCATGGTTGTGGTCTATTTCAAAAGTCGGTTCGTTGTTGGATGTTTTCAGCGGGGGAACCGACTCGTTTAAATGGCTTGAAGGCTCATGAGAGAGAACGGTTGCAGTTTCTTCATGCGGTTTTAAAGACAGTTCTATGGCTGTATCTTGGCAAGTTGCTCCCGCCTGAGAGAATGGTTCTTCTTCCTCATCCTCTTCTTGTTCTTGCTCATCTATTACGGGAACTTCTTCCTGGTCAATGCTTTGAGGCGTTCCGGCAGGTTGGGCTGCAAACGATTGTTGGAGGGACGATTCTGACGACTCCTCCTTGGTGTTTATATCGTTTGAGTCTTGGTTGCGTTTAGGTAGGGTGGGATGAAAAGCCTTGCGGACTACCAATATGGTCCGTCGCGTCAGTAATATCCCAACCAGAATAGCACTAACCAATAGCCCCAAAATAAGCCCTGGTGCGCCTATCTGAGAGCAAATCCAGCGACTGACATTGTAACCGTGAAGCCCTCCGGGATAGATAAACGAATTCTCAAAAACCCCTTTAAAGGCAAATCCGAGTGCGATAGAGGCCCAAATCATAATGATGGTGCATCCTGCAAACCATTTTTTTAGTTGGAACTGGTAGGCCTTCATGAGTGTCATACCTGTTACAATCAAGAAAACGACGATGATGAAGGCGGGAATTCCGAAACAGTCGTTTATCAAGAACTGGGCAAGTTGCGCCCCTCGTGCTCCGGCATAATTTTGTATACGGTTGTCGGTTTGGAGTAACTCGTTGTTTTCTTGGTGGGTCAAAATACTCTGGTCGTTCCCCCCAGTAAAGAAAAAGGAAGAAAACGCAAGTAAGAGATAAACCCCAAAGATGACGCAGAACAATCCGATGATGAAGTGTGCTGTTTCACTTTTGATTGCTGTTGCTATTTTCTCGGGGATTATTCGTTTTTCTGTTGCTTTTGAATTTGTCTTGTTTTTAGCCATAATTAAGTTGTGGGTCTATTTCATATCCTTGTCCTTGCCGGGAATTTACTTCTCCGGATAGATTCGGGTATCAATATTTGTTTAAAGAATCATGCAAATGTACGAATAAAAGTAGAACTGAAAAATTTTTTTCGTACCTTTGCGCCTTATTAATTAGATTATGAAAAAGAATAGTCAACCGATATTTGACAGAAATACGGTGGAGTTTGTGACTGTAGCTGCAGAGATGTGCGGCTTTTTGGAGCGTGTCTCGCAGTTGAAACGCCGTGATTTTGTTGATAAAGCTTTAAAATTGCTTCCTTTGCTTTATCTGAAAGTTTCGTTACTGCCTGAATGTGAGCGCATAGATGAATTTTCTGTACCTGAAACATTTGTGACAGAAGTTGATTATGAGCAGCTTCGCAGTTCTATAGCAGCGCTTTTGGGAGAAAAGGATGATTATCTGGAAGTCTTTTTGGATGATATGGCATACAGCGATACACCCATTCATCAGAGTATATCTGAAGGTTTGGCTGATATCTATCAGGTTTTGAAGGACTTTATTTGTGTATATCAGCTGGGGCTTGATCACACGATGAATGATGCACTGGTTATCTGTCAGGAGCATTTTTCTGAATTTTGGGGACAACGTCTGGTTAATGTGATGCGTGCATTGCATAATGTGAAGTATAGTACAGAAACATCCGCCGATGAAGACGATGATGCGTATAGTGATGATTATACGGAGGATGAGCTATATGAAGGCTTGGATATGGGTGAGGATGAATAATGAAAACCATAACGAATGATAAAACTGCAAAGTAAGATAGACAAGAAGATAGTGGCCGGTCTGCCGAAGGCTGTTTTTCCAGGGCGCATTTTTGTGGTTCATACAGAAGCGGAGGCACGTAAGGCTGTGGATTATTTAAATACTCACGTGCTGGTAGGAGTGGATACTGAAACTCGCCCTTCTTTCCGTAAGGGGGCGTCGAATAAAGTGGCATTGCTTCAGATTTCCACGTATGATACTTGTTTCCTGTTTCGTCTGAATTATTTGGGGTTGCCTGATTTTCTGGAAGAATTTCTGCAAAATGACGTGCTTAAAATCGGTTTGTCATTGAAGGATGATTTTGCCGTATTGCGTAAGCGCAACCAGCAGGACCCCCGTTTGGGAAATTGGGTGGAGTTGCAAGATTATGTTCCTCATTTCGGTATTGAAGAAAAGAGTTTGCAGAAAATTTATGCGCTTCTTTTCGGGCAAAAAATATCGAAGAGTCAGCGTTTGTCAAATTGGGAGAATGATACCCTGACTGAGGCGCAGCAACTGTATGCAGCAACCGATGCTTGGGCGTGTGTACGTATCTATGAATATTTAGAAGATCTCCGTCAGAATGGCAATTATATGATGATAACTAACGAATAAACAAAATCAGATACATGGCTTATACAAAGATATATCTTAAATCAGGGAAAGAAGAATCTCTGAAGCGTTTCCATCCTTGGGTCTTCTCTGGGGCGATAGCTCGGGTGGAAGGAGAACCGGAGGAAGGAGAAATTGTAGATGTTTATACATCGAAGAAAGAATTCATTGCATGCGGACATTTTCAGGTAGGAAGTATTGCGGTGCGTGTATTGACTTTTAGTCAAGAGGAAATCAATCATGAATTTTGGGTACGCCGTTTACGCGTGGCAAAGGATTTGCGATGCGCACTTGGGCTAATAGGAAATCCACAGAACAATACCTATCGCTTAGTGCATGGTGAAGGTGATAATTTACCGGGGTTAATCATTGATGTATATGATCATACAGCTGTAATGCAGGCTCATTCTGCCGGAATGCATGTGTTTCGGATGGAGATTGCTGAGGCTTTGAGCGAGGTAATGGGTGAAACCATTCAGCACATTTATTATAAGTCGGAAACAACCTTGCCTTTTAAAGCTGATTTGCTTGCTACTGAAAATGGTTTTATCAAAGGAGGCAGTCCTGAAAATGTGGCTATGGAGAATGGACTTAAATTTCATGTGGACTGGTTGAAAGGACAGAAAACAGGATTCTTCGTTGACCAGCGTGAGAATCGTGCTTTATTGGAACATTATGCTCGTGGACGCAATGTGTTGAATATGTTCTGTTATACTGGAGGCTTCTCTTTCTATGCAATGCGAGGAGGGGCTAATTTAGTTCACTCGGTAGATAGTTCTGCAAAAGCGATTGATTTGACTAATGAAAATGTAAACTTGAATTTTCCGGGTGATAATCGCCATCAGGCATATGCTGAAGATGCGTTTAAGTATCTTGACCGTATGGGTGATCAGTATGATTTGATTATTTTGGACCCTCCGGCGTTTGCCAAACATCGTGATGCGCTACGTAATGCTCTGCGTGGATATACAAAACTGAATGCGAAGGCTTTCGAAAAAATTCGTCCGGGAGGTATTTTATTTACTTTCTCATGTTCGCAGGTGGTGAGCAAACAGGACTTCAGGAATGCAGTCTTTACCGCTGCGGCTCAGAGTGGACGGAGCGTGCGTATCTTGCATCAGCTGACTCAGCCGGGCGATCATCCGGTGAATATTTATCATCCGGAAGGTGAGTATCTGAAAGGTTTGGTACTTTACGTTGAATGATTTTTTGACTCAAGTTTTAGCATTCTTTTCAAGCAGACTCTTTTGCTTGATAAAGCAAGCCAGCCTATTTGCAGCGTGACTGCGAATGGGCTGGCTTGTTTTATTCTATTTTTGGGAAAGTGTGTCTTTATATAAAGGCAATATTTCAAAAGGGCATGATGTTATAGCGGATAGAATATAAAAGAGCCGTATCAAACTTCTGGGGTATAATACCTTTTTTAAAGTAATAATACGGCTTTTAATTTGTGGTGTTGTATGGTGTTACAAGAAAAACCTAAAGCTTATTCTTGTAAGAATAGAACTTTAGGTCTCTTTTCTGTTTTATGAGTTCATGCTCATAAGGAATTCGTCATTATCTTTTGTCTTTTCAAGTCGGTCTTTAACGAAATCCATCGCTTCAATCGGATTCATATCCGACAAATATTTACGTAAAATCCACATACGGTCAAGTGTGGTCTTGTCAAGCAACAAGTCGTCGCGGCGTGTACTTGAAGCCACAATGTTTACAGCCGGGAAGATACGCTTATTGCTTAAGTTGCGGTCAAGCTGAAGCTCCATATTACCAGTACCTTTAAACTCTTCAAAAATAACTTCGTCCATTTTTGAACCTGTATCAATAAGAGCTGTTGCGATAATGGTCAGTGACCCGCCTCCTTCGATGTTACGTGCTGCACCGAAGAAACGTTTTGGCTTATGCAAGGCATTTGCATCTACACCTCCCGAAAGAACTTTTCCTGAAGCGGGAGATACGGTGTTATAGGCGCGTGCCAGTCGGGTGATAGAGTCAAGGAAGATCACCACATCGTGTCCGCATTCCACCAAACGCTTTGCTTTTTCCAAAACGATACCTGCAATTTTTACATGCCGTTCGGCTGGTTCGTCGAAAGTAGAAGCTATGACTTCGGCATTTACACTGCGTGCCATATCGGTTACCTCTTCCGGGCGTTCGTCAATCAGCAGCATAATCATATAAACCTCCGGATGGTTGGCGGCAATGGCATTGGCTATGTCCTTCATCAAGATGGTTTTACCTGTTTTAGGCTGTGCTACGATAAGGGCACGCTGACCTTTACCAATCGGAGAGAATAAGTCTACTACACGTGCCGAAAGGTTGTCGTTGTGGCCTTGGCAAAGTGTGAACTTTTCATCGGGGAAGAGTGGAGTCAGGTGATCGAAGGGTACACGGTCGCGTACCAATGTATGGTCAAGTCCGTTGATTTTTGAGACTTTTACCAGCGGGAAATATTTTTCGCCTTCCTTGGGCGGGCGGATGATGCCATCGACGGTATCACCTGTTTTCAGGCCAAAAAGCTTGATTTGCGATTGTGAAACGTAGATATCGTCGGGTGAAGAAAGGTAATTGTAGTCAGATGAACGAAGAAATCCATAGCCGTCGGGCATAATTTCCAATACACCTGTACCTTTTAAGATATCGTCAAACTCATAAGGTTTTTCCACCGGTTTTGCTGGTTGCTGGACGGGTGCGGGAAGGTTGGCTTGCGGCTCAGTCTGCACCGGTTCAGCCGGGATGTTGGTGTTTGATGTATTGTTGTTGGAGTTATTCGGACGATTATTATTGTTGTTGCGGTTATTGGCACGTTGTTGGCGCTGCTGAAATTTTGAGCTTTTGGGCTCTTTGGCAGGAACAACAGGAGCTTCTACCTTTGTGGCTTCAAATTTACCGAGCAGTTCAGAAGGTATTTCAAATTTTTCAGATGGAAGGTTTTCGATAGGAATAAAATCATTTCCATCTTTTAAGTTAAGCGGAGGAAGTTCCATGTCATCCTCAATGGGGACAGGGATGCTTTCTGCTTTTTTTGTCTCTTCTTTTTCTTCTATTTTTTCTTCTTCCTTTTTCTCTTTCTGTTGAGCCTCTACTGCTTCCCGTTCCAGGGTTGCTTTATTTTTAGAACCAGGTTTACGTCCGCGCTTTTTCGGCTGTTTAACTTCTTCCTTCTGGGGCTCTTCTGCTTGTTTTTCTGCAGTGGAAATTTTTTCTTGAGACTCGGCTGGAGCAGCTGTCTCATTCTTGACTGTAGGAGCAGGAGCTGCTACAGCCGGGGTATTTGCTTCTAATTTTTGTGCTTTGTCTTTGGTGGCAGTATATACTTTGTCACCTTCTTTTTTTACGCTGATACGTGAGCGTTTCCGGGCTTGTCCTTCCTTGCGTTCTTCTGCTTTGGCAGCTGCTTTAGTAGCACCGACGATGGCTTGTTCATCCAGGATGCGGTAAACCAGCTCTTCTTTGCGGAGCGAATCTACTTTTTTCAGACCCAACTCTTTGGCTATCTGTTGCAGTTCGGACAATTCTTTGTCATTTAGTTGAATGATGTTATACATATAATATGTGTAATGAAATTAGTAATATAATGATAGATGTAATACATACCTGTTTCGACACAGTTATGCTGTGCGGAAATTGAAGTCAGCTTACGCGAATCATTAATTACAGATAAAATTGATGTTATTTCTTTTGTTGATATTTTAAAGGAGTGTTCGTTAGGGGAGATTCTTCCTTTGCAGGGATTCCCTTTGAATACGTTTACAAAAATAGTTCTTTTTTGCCAAATAAACTAATAAAAGTGGATTTTTTTGAATGAAGGTTTAACTTGTGATTCGGTTTTAGGCATTTTCTTCTCTCTTGAGTAGGTGTGTAAATGTATTATTGTGATGATTTTGACAAGGTGGCTGATTGTTATAGTGAATATTTGGGGAAAATTTAATGCGGAAACTTTCTGTGGAAGATGTTTTTTGTTTTTTCTGCTTTGTGGTTAGAAGAATTATGCTAACTTAGCCGTTGAATATTTAATTTTAAAATCAATAATTCAATGAAAAAAGTGATTTTTACCGAGAAAGCTCCTGCGGCTATTGGTCCATACAGCCAGGCAGTTGAAGCGAATGGCATGGTATTTCTTTCTGGTCAGATACCTGTAAACCCGGCTACGGGAGAATTTGTAGAAGGAGGAGTTAAGGAGCAAACCGTTCAGGTATTTGAAAATATAAAAAATGTGTTGGCTGAAGCCGGACTTACTACAGCCCATATTGTGAAGACTACGGTATTCTTGGCAGATATGTCGTTGTTCGCAGATATGAATGCAGTGTATGCCAGCTATTTTGAAAGTGATTTCCCAGCTCGTTCGGCTGTTGCTGTTAAGGCTTTGCCGAAAGGTGCATTAGTCGAAATAGAGTGTATTGCAGTTAAAGGGTAAATCAACTTCCGGTACAGTCATGGAACTGGTTTATCTTTACCACAGCGGCTTCGCCTTGTTAGGCGAAGCTTTTACACTTATATTCGATTATTACGAAGATTCGGAAGCGGCTGACTCAGGGGTCTTGCATCGTGAACTGCTTGGACGTCCCGGAAAGTTTTATGTATTTTCCAGTCATTCTCATTATGATCACTTTAATGAAGAAGTTTTAACGTGGCGTGAAAAGCGTTCTGACATCATATACGTGTTTTCTAAAGATATCCTTCAGCAAGGCTTTTCAGCAGAAAAAGATGCCATTTATATGGAGAAGGGTGATTCTTATCATGATGATATACTTGATGTACATGCTTTTGGATCAACAGACGAAGGAGTATCTTTTTTGATAGAAACAGAAGGAAAGCGCATCTTTCATGCCGGCGATTTAAATAACTGGCACTGGATGGATGAAAGTGATGAAGCCGAGTGGAAAGGCTATGAGCGTCACTTTCTTACAGAATTAGACAATATTTATTGTAATTATAAGGCGGTTGACCTGGCCATGTTCCCGGTTGATCCCCGTTTGGGAAAGGAATATATGCGTGGTCCATTGCAATTTGTGGAAAAAATAAAAACTGCTATCTTTGTACCGATGCATTTTGACGAGGCTTATGAACAAGCAGCGGCTTTTGCGTCTGTTGCCAAGTCATTGGTAGTCCGTACGCTTCTTCTTAAAAAAAGAGGACAGCGTGAATTGATATAAAATCTAAAAAAACAGCTTATGAAAGTAAAAGGGAAATTTGACCATTTTAATATTAATGTCACAGATTTGGAAAAGAGCATTGAGTTTTATGACAAGGCATTGGGGCTGTATGAGTCTCATCGTAAGGTGTCGGAAGACGGCTCTTTTATTTTGGTTTATCTTACCGATGGTTGCAGCGGATTTTTACTTGAACTGACCTGGTTACGCGATCATACAGAGGCGTACGAATTAGGTGAAAATGAAAGTCATCTTTGCATTCGCGTGGAAGGCGACTATGATGAAGTGCGGCGCTTTCACAAGGATATGGGATGCGTATGCTTTGAAAATGAGCAGATGGGGCTTTATTTTATAAATGACCCAGATGACTATTGGATTGAGATTCTTCCTGCGAAATAAATAATAAAGAGTGTATGGCTATGATGAAATATATATCTCCGGGTTCATGGTTCTCTTTAGAGCTCCCGGCAGGCTGGCATGAGTTTGAAGATGCCGAAGACAGTTTCCTTTTTTACAATCCCGAAAAGTGGAGTGGAAATTTCCGTATTTCAGCTTACCGGGGTGAGAGCAATTCATATGCTGAAGAATGTATTGCCGAAGAACTGAAACGGACCTATGGGGCAAAGCAGGTACAGGTAGGAAAGTGGACTTGTGCTTATCTTGTTGAAAGTTTTCAGGAGAACGGAGCGTGGTACACTTCTCATATCTGGGTAACCGGTTATGAAAGCGTATCTGTAGAATGTTCTTTTACGGTGGCTAAAGGAGAGGGCATTAAGGTTGCGGAAGATGTGATTGCATCATTGAGGGTTCGCGGTGCTGAAGAAAAGCCTTGGAAAGAGGTGATTCCGGTGCGGGTGCTGGAAATCAATGTTATTAATGAATATTATGACTGGGCTGTTTCTTCTATAAAAAAACAATTGACTAAAGACTTCACTGCTTCAGAAGCCGATGTAGCCAGCATTCAAAAAGTAATTGAAAGCGGGCGCTTTAACAAGAACCAGCGTCAGGCTTGGGAGGGCTTCGGTATTGCTTTCGGTGCAATTCTTGTTAATGAAATGGATGGAATGAATTGGGTTACGGTAATTGACGGGGCAAAGGAGTTTCCGGCTTTGCGATTTGCTGATACAAAAGTGATGGTCTATCCTGCAGAATTAATCTGGAGTAAGATAAAGAAAGGCTTGCCTTGTGATTTAAAAGCTGAATATGCGCAGATAAAAGCTGCGGTGGAATCTGTTATTTAACCCGCTGTTATGGTATCTTATTTACAAGTAGAAAATTTAACAAAATCATTTGGTGACCTTGTCCTCTTTTCAGACCTTTCGTTTGGCATAGCAGAAGGACAACGTATTGGATTGATTGCAAAAAATGGCTCAGGAAAAACAACCCTGCTGAATATTCTGGCAGGTAAGGAGGGATATGATGAAGGGCGAATCACATTCAGACGTGACTTGCGCGTGGGATATTTGGAACAAAGTCCTTCTTATCCAAGCGAACTTACTGTGCTGGAGGCCTGTTTTTATCATGGAAATTCTACCGTTCAGCTCATTAAAGAGTATGAACACTGTATGGAAACTCCGGGTAATCCGGGAATGGATGAACTGCTTCTGCGTATGGAGCATGAAAAGGCGTGGGATTATGAGCGGAGAGCCAAGCAGATTCTTTCACAGCTGAAGATACGTGATTTTGACCAGCCCATCAAACAGCTTTCAGGAGGACAGTTGAAGCGGGTGGCCTTGGCGAATGTGCTGATTACCGAACCCGATCTTCTGATTATGGATGAGCCGACGAACCATTTGGACCTTGAAATGACCGAATGGCTGGAGGAGTATCTTAATAAAGGAAGTCTCAGTTTGCTGATGGTTACTCATGACCGCTATTTCCTTGACCGTGTCTGTTCGGAAATCATTGAGATAGATAACCGGCAGATTTATTCGTATAAAGGGAACTATAGCTACTATTTGGAAAAACGCCAGGAGCGGATGGAGGCTACCAATGCCGAGATAGCGCGCGCCAATAACCTGTACCGGACTGAACTGGAGTGGATGCGCCGTATGCCTCAGGCTCGCGGACACAAGGCCCGGTATCGTGAAGAGGCATTTTATGAGCTGGAAAAGGTGGCCAAACAGCGCACGTATGAGGCAAATGTCAAGCTTGATGTCAAGGCTTCATATATAGGTTCTAAAATCTTTGAAGCCGATCATTTATGTAAGCGTTTTGGCGACTTGAAGATTTTAGATGATTTTTCATATATCTTTTCGCGCTATGAAAAGATGGGTATTGTGGGAAACAACGGTACTGGAAAATCCACTTTCATTAAAATATTAATGGGATTGGAAAAACCAGATAGTGGGGTACTTGATATCGGTGAAACCGTACGTTTTGGCTATTATTCACAAGATGGGTTGCAGTTTGATGACCAGATGAAGGTTATTGATGTGGTTACGGATATTGCAGAAGTCATTGAACTTGGAAACGGAAAGCAACTTACGGCTTCTCAGTTCTTACAGCATTTTCTGTTTACTCCTGAAACTCAACACAGCTATGTCTATAAGCTTAGTGGAGGTGAGCGTCGCCGTTTATATCTTTGTACGGTGCTGATGCGTAATCCGAATTTCCTGGTTCTTGATGAGCCTACCAATGATTTGGATATCGTGACCTTACAGGTGCTTGAAGAGTATCTATGTAATTTTAAGGGTTGTGTTATCGTAGTAAGCCACGACCGTTATTTCATGGATAAGGTAGTTGATCACTTGCTGGTATTTAGAGGTCAGGGTGATATACGTGACTTCCCGGGAAATTATTCCGATTACCGTGATTGGAAATTGGCAAAAGCCAGTCATGATAAAGCCGTATCAAAGCCGAAAGAAGAAAAAACGCAGCGAGTCCGTTTAAATGAAAAGCGCCGAATGACCTTCAAGGAGCGCAAGGAATTTGAACAGTTAGAGCAGGATATAGCGTATCTGGAAGAGGAAAAAAAACTCATCGAAGACAGCTTGTGCAGCGGTGAGCTAAGCGTGGATGAGCTGACCGAGAAATCGAAACGCCTTCCTCTGTTAGAAGCCGAGCTTGATGAAAAGACCATGCGCTGGCTTGAATTGAGTGAGATAGAAGGGTAAATTTTAAATCATGAAAAAGCCAACTCATCCGTCAGACTGCTGAAACAGACTGACAGATGGGCTGGTTTTCTTTTATCTCATTATGAAAGTAATACTTATTTCATGTAGTTACTATCCTTGTACAAGAGAAGCATTTACTTCTTCTATATAATTTAAGATTTCTTCCCGTCCGATTTTCTTTTCCGATGATGAAATGAAGTAAGGCGGCAGTTCCTCCCACTGTTCTTTCAGCTTATTTAAATAGATATTTACATTTTGCTTGGTTTTTCCAATGCTTTGCTTATCCGCTTTTGTGAAGATAATGGCAAACGGCACATTGTTTTCGCCCAGCCATTCGATAAATTCAAGATCAATCTTTTGAGGAGAAAGCCGGCTGTCAACCAAGACGAAGAGACAAGTCATCTGCTCGCGCTCCAAAACATAGTACTCTATGATTTTCTGAATTTTCTCCATCATTTTCTTTCCACGCTGCGCATAACCATATCCGGGCAAGTCAACAAGATACCATGCCTTATTAATTAAGAAATGGTTGATAAGCAGAGTCTTTCCCGGAGTAGAGGAGGTCATGGCCAAATTGGAGTGATTGGTCAGCATATTGATTAAGCTGGATTTTCCTACGTTCGAGCGTCCGATAAAGGCATATTCGGGAAGGTGGGTGTCCGGGCACATGTCGGCACGCGAGTTACTTACTACAAATTCAGCACTGGTTATTTCCATATTATCGTTCTTTTTCTGAGTATATAATTGCAAATTTACAAAAAGCCTTGAAATAATCAATACCTTCTTCTTGGCAAGTTTACCTATGTATTTAAGCTGTATATCCCTTTATCGGCACCTTGGTTGGGGAGAGATGCCTTTACCTACGGGCGTATGTCTTGATTATTGCGGTATCCATCGAAGAACTTCTTGAAAAACATCCATTGGTAATCAATCGAGTTATTCCAGTATTTCCCGTCGTGTACTCCCGGGCGGATGATGAAGTCATGCGGAATACCTTTGTCACTCAGAGCCTTATGCAGCTGTTCGTTTACTTCGAGAAAGAAATCCTTTGAACCGCAATCTATGATTAAAGCCAAATCACCCGGATTGATTTTGTCAAGTTGAGTCATTACTGTATGATTGTCCCAGCGGGTTTGATTCTCCTTTTCCTCACCAAGTTGCTTTTTCATCTCCCAGTTGTTTGGGAAAGGGCGTATATCTACACCACCGCTGGTACTTCCTCCTGCGCCAAATACATCTTTATGGCGGATAGATAACCACATGCCTCCGTGCCCTCCCATGCTTAAGCCGGTGATGGCTCTTCCTTTCCGGTCGGCAATGGTGTTATAATGTGAATCAATATACTGAATCAGTTCCTTGGAAACAAATGTCTCGAATTGGCTGTCGGCGTGTAGCGGACTGTCCCAGTACCAACTGTTTTCTCCATCTGGGCATACCACGATGATTCCATCTCGGTCGGCCATTTCTGTCAGTTCCGGCTTGATATGAAGCCAAGTCTTCTCATTTCCCCCGTAGCCGTGAAGCAGATAGAGTGTGGGGCAAGGTTGGATATTCGAGCACTGGTCAGGAACAATGACAACTGTTTTGATGTCTCTTTTCATCTGAGGGCTTTCAATACTTAAAGTATCCACACGCGCCGCATGGATAGAAAAACAAAGTAACAAACCAAGGCAAATGAGGGCATGTTTTCGTATCATGATATAGGGTTTAAGGGTTTAAACAAGCTAAAAGCATGTTTCTGATTAGTTATATATAAAAAATAAGATTCACTGCAAAAGTAGTGAATCTCTTGAGATAAAAGAAAATAATCAGGGTGAAAAGTAAGCCTGTATGACGCTTTTGCTTTTACTTTATTTTTCCATATAGCCCCATATTTTGAGCTGATTTTCACCCATGCGCATTAATCCTTTTTTAAGGATGTTTTTAATTGTTTTCATCATCTAATTGTTTTGTTTTTATGTTTTGCAACACAAAAGTAGAATACAATTAAATACGTTGTTCAACTCATGGGCAGAAAAGATAAAATTAGGCTGAATACTTGATTTAGGTCAACCGGCATAAAACGATTCGTTGTTGTCATAAAAACATCAGCTCGTTTTGAACCAAACATAAAGGCGTTTTAGTTAAGACGCTTTGGCGTTTTGACCTCATTGCGCCGCACAATTCCGATACTGATTTCATAAAGCAGCAACATCGGCAAGCTTGTCAGGAGCAAAGTAATCGCATCCGAAGTAGGGGTAATCACAGCTGCAATGATTAAAGCTACCATGATGGCGTGGCGGCGATATTTTTTCATGAATGAAGCCGTGAGGAATCCGGTTTTGGCAAGCACCCAAGCCAAGATTGGAATTTCAAACGTAATCCCCGACAGCATGCTCAGCGTGCAGAGCGTTTCGGTATACGACTGAATGGTGATGGTATTAGCCACCTCGGGGCTGACCTGATAGAGCGCAAGAAAGCGCAAGGCAAACGGGAAGATAATGAAGTAGCAGAATGCCACTCCCATGATAAACAGGATATATCCCCATAGAATGGCACGAAGTGAATATATGCGTTCATTTTATTTACCGCCAGAGCCGCTTAGGCTTGGCTATTTTTTAGCGAACTATTATCCTGATATCTTGGTGACCTCACCGGATGAGTGTAAGGAATTTGTACGGAAAAATACTCTTCATGGTGGGGCGGATGTGGCACTTGAAGTAGCAGGCGGAACCGATACTTTTCGTTTGGCTTGGGAGTGCGCCCGTCCGAATGCCATCGTAACGATAGTTGCTTTGTACGACCAGGCTCAACCGCTTCCGCTTCCAGAGATGTACGGAAAAAATCTTACGTTTAAAACGGGAGGAGTGGACGGATGTGATTGTGATGAGATTCTCCGTCTGATAGCAGAGGGCAAGATTGACACCACGCCGTTGATTACTCATCGCTTTTCATTGAGTGAGATAGAAGAGGCTTATCGTATTTTTGAGAATCGTCTTGACGGAGTCATTAAAGTGGCGATAACTGGTCGGGGTTAAAAAGAAAGCAGCCGGGAATGAGTCTCGGCTGCTTTCTTTATTACAATTTTATTCTTTATTG
>ERZ1026988.58-NODE-58-length-55118-cov-8.247262_pt1 | contig 55118 bp, 43 predicted proteins | sample MGYA00519291_ERZ1026988 | MGnify/ENA primary metagenome ERZ1026988 (study PRJEB26926, sample SAMN06164795) | human gut metagenome | biome: ENVO:00009003; feature: ENVO:2100002; material: ENVO:00002003 | host: Homo sapiens | place: USA | collected 2012 ... | reverse complement strand
CCTTATCGTCGGCAGCGTCAGATGTGTATAAGAGACAGGGCATAGGAAAATACATTCTTTTTCTCTTTTATACAGAAAGACAAAGATACATTGTTCAGAGGAAGAATGAAACTGAAATTAGAACGTGTAAAAGTACATAGAAACAAACTTTATGAAACGGAATCTTTTATTATTACTGCTGGTAATTATTACACAATATGTATGTGGGCAAAGTGTTGCTTTGAAAACCAACGGGCTGTATTGGCTGACCACTACACCGAATGCAGGCGTGGAAGTTGCTTTGAGCCGTAAAATGACTTTGGATGTGTCGGCGGCATATAATCCCTGGACTTTTAAAGATGATAAAAAGATGCGCTTCTGGCTGGTACAACCCGAGTTGAAGTACTGGTTGTGTGAAAAGTTTGAAGGACATTTTGTCGGGATTCATGCACACGGAGCCCAGTATTATGGCGGTTTCGATAAAAAACTCTACGACGGGTATCTGGCAGGAGGAGGTATCTCATACGGCTACGACTGGATTTTATCTTCCCATTGGAACTTGGAAGCTGAAATCGGTATAGGATATGCGCATTTGTGGTACAAGGAAAGTCCTCGTATTCCCTGTAAGAAATGTCACGAAGACAAGCATAAAAACTATTTCGGTCCTACCAAGGCTGCCATTTCATTAACTTATATATTTTAATTAAAGACTTCGTTCTGAAATGAAAATCAAGGATACATTTTATATACTATTGGCAGGCTTGCTGCCTTGGGGAGTAATGGGGTGTGCTTCTCAAAAGATGGGAGATAAGGTTAGAGTAACTCCTTCAGACCAGGTGTTGATGCCCGACAGTACGCATGCTGTCCAGCTTGATATGACTGTGGAGGTACCCCAGAAGACTTTGGGAAAACGGAGCCGTCTGATTATTGTTCCTCAGTTGTTGGCAGGCGACAGTTTAGTGGCTGAATGTACACCGATGGTGCTAGATGCGCCGATTTACGGAAAAAAGATGCACAGACGGGTTCTTTTGGAAGATTATGTTGATTCCTTGGCAAGTTATGCCCGTCCGGTGCAAAAGAAAGAATCGGTTACGATTGCTTATTCTGAGCGAGTAGCTATTCCCGATTCGCTTGCTTCTGCCCGTATTGTGGGTGTAGTGACTACCGACGGATGTGGTGCCTGTACGGCGATTGATACGCTGGATATGGCGCAGATAAGTAACCCGATTACTTTGGTTGATACGCATGAAGAATTAAAACTGAACTGGATTGAGCCACAGTTTGTGGTGCGTCCCAAAATATTGCAGGCACGTGGAGAAGCCAGCTTGCAGTTTGCCATCAGTAACCATAACATCAACTTGGATATGGCGAATAACCGCAGCGAGATGCAGCAGATGCTGGATAAGCTGCAAGCCATTTTAGCCGATTCGCTGGCGATGGTTAACTCGGTGAACATTCAGGGATTAGCTTCGGTAGACGGGTCGCATGCCTTTAATGAACGTCTGGCTAAACAGCGTGCTGAGTCGGCGAAGAACTGGATGCTCGGAAAGATTGACTTGAGTAAAGTGCGTAGAAATCAGTTTACCGTAGGTTCGCGTCCGGAAGGATGGGAGCCGGTGATTCAGGCGATGACAGCCGACGGACGTGCTGACAGTGCGCGTGTACGTGAAATCGTAGAGAAATATAAAGGTCAGAGCGATGATGTGGCAGAACGTTACATCCGCCGCTTATCTTGCTGGGGTGACATCAAGAAATATTATTTGCAGAGTAATCGTAAGGTGGAATATGTATATACCTATTCGCTGAAGAGCTTTACCACCGATGCCGAACTGCTCGATATGTATGGCAAACGTCCCGACGCTTTCAATGAAGATGAGTTGTTGCGCGTATCTACCTTGAAGCAGATGCCCACTGAAAAGCAGGAAGTGTACCGCACTTTGATGCACTACTTTCCTCAGTCGCAGGTGGCAGCCAATAATCTGGCGGTCTTGCTGCTGAATGAAGGACGGTTGGATGAGGCTGAAGCGGTATTGGAAAGCTTAGACGATTATACACCGGAGGTTTTGAATACCCGTGCGGCTCTCTATGTCTATCGTTACGACTATGAGCATGCCATTGAGTTGCTTCGTTCACACATGGATATGCCTGAGGCACGCTATAATCTCGGATTGATTCATGCCCAACTGCGTAATTTGGGCGAGGCATATAATCTGATGCACGATTATTCCGATACCAATAGCGCCATTATTGCATTGAGTGTGAACCGCAATGAGGAAGCCGATGACATGATGAACCGCTGCGAAGACGCCAGTCCGCTGGCTGAATATGTGCGTGCCCTGATAGCCGCACGCTTGAACCGGACAGACGATGCCGTGAAACATTTGCAGCGTGCATGTGCCGATGCCTCATTGAAAGAGCGGGCACGCACAGAAGTCGATTTCCGGAATTTAGTGTGGAATGAGTAAAGCAGGTAAAGGTAACTGAACCTGTGAAACATAAAGAATAAACCGAATGAAAAAAGTAACAGTTTTTTTAATCTTCCTGACTGTTTGGTGTAGCGGATGCGTGCGCGATGATTTGGCTGAGTGTCCCCCCTTACAGATTACGGTGGAGGTAACGGACAAGAATTACCAGAATATAGCGGAGGCTGAGGCACAGGGAGTGGATGTACGGAAAGCGGAAGATTTACCTTTCAGCAGTTATGTAAATTCACTGTATTATGTGATAACCGATGCAGAAGGAAAGGTGGTAAAAGAGCAGGCTAATTACCGTATTGAAAACGACGAGAAGGCGCAGGTCATTACTTTGCCAGCCGACTTGCCTTATGGTAAATATACGGTCACTGTTTGGGGAAACCTGAAAAACTCGCCGGCTTCGCCCGATGACTATCGTTCGCTGGAGCTGGAAGGAGCTGCTGCTGCCGGTGCCGATGTCTATACGATGAGCGAAACCTTCGATTACCAGTATGGCAACGAACAGCATACGCTGGGACTGAAGCGGACTAAAGGAAAACTGATTATTCAGGCGGTGGGTTTCCCGTCCCACATCGATTTTGTGAAACAGAAAGCAGTGGGCTTGTTGCAGCGCGTGGATAGTGAACTGGCTTACGAAGGCAAGGGAGAGGTGACTTCGGCAGCAGCATGGACCATGCCCGATGCGCATATCATGCACACCCCTTATGCGCCTTCGGTGGAAGAAGACGGCTCGCAACTGAAGGTGATATTCTACGACGAAGATGCGCATCCGGGCGAGGCTGAGGCTCCCATGGATATGGAAACAGTGGAGGAGGCTACCGAGAGTCGTATTCCGTCCAAGACCGTGAAGGTGAACTTTGCACGGAACACCATCACTTTGTTGAAATATGACTACAGCCAACTGGAACCTTCGATGGATATCTGGGTCTTGGTAGATGGACGTTGGGAAGTTGCTCATACAATGGAAATTGATTAAGAGAAAACAAAATATTTTAGTTATTAATTTAAACAGATTTAAAAATGAGAAAAAAATTATTTTTAGTAAGTGGTTTATTGGCTGCTACTCTGTTTACGGCATGTAACAATGAAGAAATCAGCATGCCGCAAGGTGATAATGAAGCAAGCCAGGAATTGGTTCTTGCTTTGTCGGATGGAAGTTTGAATATGGCACGTTCAAGCAATGCGTTTGCTCGCGCAGCTGCCGCTGCTGGTATTGGTGATGCCGGAGCAATCAATGCCTTTGGTCGTCCTTTGTATAGCTCTATGGCTTCACAGTACGTTCAGAACATCAAAATTTACTTTGTAGAAGAAGATGGAAATATTGCTCGTGTAGTAAATGTAGATAAAGATTACTGGAAACAGTCATTGGCTTATAACAATGGTCGTAAACTGACTATTTCTTTGAAAGGAACTGATAAGCTGGGAACTGGTAAATATACTGTATATGCAATGGCTTATTCAACTAACCATGGATATGATACAGTAGTTCCTGCTTTGAATACAGCAGAAAATGCAAAATTTGATGCTAACGCATTTAGCGCTACAGCTTCAGTTGAACCTTCTGAAATCTTTGTAGGAAAGACAACTGTAACAGCTCAAAATTCAGAAACTGAAGTTAGCTTGAAATCTGATAATGGAAATGCTTTGGTTACTTTATACCGTCAGGTAGCAGGTATCAGCGGTTACTTCAAAAACATTCCGGCTAATGTAGATGGTGACGTTCCTACTCACTTGCGTTTAGTTGCAAGCGGTAAAAATACGAAAGTTTTGTTTGGTGAATTGGATACCAATGTTGGAGATGCTGCAGACAAGGTAAACGTTAATCATGTGATGAATGGTGCAGAAGCTGCTGCTTTAACAAACAGAGATGGCAAATTCGCTGTATCAAATAAAGACGGATACGTGGTTTATGAAATTAAATTGGATAATTGGTTTACAGAAGGTTTCGCTAACGCAGATAAGAACAAGGATGGTTTTGTAAACTCTGATGACGTAAAAGCTGGAGTTAAATGGGTTAACCCGAATGCAAAGGTAAATGGTCACGTTCAAGGCTTGGTACAAGGAACAGTGTGGGGAGGTAAATTTGTTATTCCATTTGCACAAGTTGAGAACGTTCCGACTCTGCAGTTACAGTTAGTACAGAAAGACATCGATGGTACAGTAAACTTGCTTAAATACTGGAATATCAAGGTGGATGCAACTTATACTGCTGCCTCTGCAGTAGAACTTCCTACTGGAGCAATTGCAACTGTTACAGGTGATAAGAGCAAAGAAGTTTATAATATCTATCGTAACCACATGTATAGCATTGGTAAGAAGAACTTTGATAATGGAAATCAAAAACCGACTGAACCAGTTGATCCGGACAAACCTGTAAATCCGATTGATCCGATTGATCCGACCGATCCAGGTGAAAACAACCAGCCGGGCGATTTGAGCAAGGGTCAAGACTTGACTATCCATGTCAACTCTAACTGGGAAGCCGTACACAATATGGAAATCGACTAATCTTCCGAAAGGTGCAGCAGAGGCGATGAGAAATCGCATCGTCTCTGTGTCGGCATCGGAAGACAAAAGTAACTATAGCCTCGGCGAGGTTGAATGTTCCTCTCCGGGGCACGAGAGAAGGAGAAACAACTCTCCTTCACCCTCCTGAAAAAAGACTTTGTCAAGTAGATTGAAACGCTTAGCGTTTCATCTGAAAGACCTAGGCGTTTCGGGTAAAATGAATAAGCGTTTTTCTGTAACTTTAAGTGAATGACTGAAAGCGCAAATAGCTGATAGTATGATAAATACAAAATAAATGAATCATGAAGAAAAGAGCTTGGATGGTATCGCTGTTAGGATGCATCGCACTGCTGATGGCATGTACCGATGAATATGTGGATACATATATGTCTGAAGTTCCCGAAGTCCAGACGCAAAGCCGTTTGGCTAAAACAAACTGCATGGAGCAAAATACGAAAGGAGAATGGGTTACTTCGCAACGAGTTCCTTTGGTGGGCGATGGACGTATGGTGAATACGCTGACCAACGCCTTGGTTTCGGTGGCAGGAAATGCTGGAGGAGGACATGTGGATTATCTGTTGGATACCGACTTGACCAATGCTGCTGCTATCAATACTTCTGCAGTGGGAGCTAACTTAATCATGAATACCTTGGTTTCGGTGAAAGATGTGTATCACACCTATGCGGCTCATCAATCTGCTGGTTTTGTGATTCGTTCGTCTAATCCCGGACTGCTTGATGTAAAGGCACTGAATGGCTTCTGGATTGCTCTTTACCGTGATGGAGAGCAAGTGCAACTGAAGGGGGCTAACAGTGGTGATGGTGGATCTTTATTGGGATTACACTTATTGGCTCCTTCGAACAGAGACGGACAGATGGCGATTGCGGTGAATGCGGAAGCGTCTTTCGATGAAATCCGCCTCGGTGTCTATGGAGTGCAGGCCAATGTATTGGAAGCCGTGCAGGTGATGTATGCCTATGTGGGTGATAACCCGATGATTCCGCTTGAAAAAGGGCATGCTCCGGCTCCTTTTAATCCATCTATCTACGACCCAGGTTTTGCTGGAACATGGACATATAACATGGTTCATGAGGAGCGTTTGGTAGATGGTGACTTGACTAATACAGCTATGAAGGCTACTTCGGTTTTAGTGGATATAGGCGGTGCCATTACAGTCAATGCCGGAGGCGCATTGCTGAAGCCGGGTATGGAAGTGGGCTACCAGATGGGCGGTTTCGACCCGCTGAAAGTTTCATTGGGAAATACCGAGTTGAGTGTCTATGCTCAGAATGACAAGCACAAGGTGGCTACCTTGCGTGAAGGAGGATTGCTGGGACTTGCCCTGTTGGGCGATGAACGCTCTACCTGTTCATTGGTGATTCCCGAAGATGCAAAAGAAAACGGGCAGTATATCTATATGCGTTTCCCTGGTGGACTGGCTCTGTTCGATGTGGTGAAGCTGTATCATGCTTATATACGTAAGCCAGTCGAAATCGACTTGACCAGCTATTTCTCGGTGGGCGACGGTGAAACAGACAATAATTTCTATCAGTTGTCTGCTCCAGATCCTTCAGTGGGAACGGTGAAGTATGAGGTTATAAGTTGTCCTCCCAAATACCCTGCAGATAAAAAACCGACTTGGTCGGAAATCACACCCAACCGCTTGAACGGCTTGATAGTGGAAGGCGACTATAAGGTGCAAATGACCTTTACTCATGTAGATGGTAAAAACTATACACAAGAGATAACGATACATCGAAATAAAGTGCTGTCGGCTGATGCTGCCTGCGACCAATTTTTTTATACTGATGATGAATACGGAAGCCAGTTAGGAGCCTCCAGTGGAACAAATGCCTGTGTAATTTGTGTCGGAGGTACTAATGTGGTTAATCGAGAATACTTGCTTGATGCTAATAAGTCAAGTTATACGACGGTTATCAATTTGATTGAACTGATTGGAAGTCATGCTTTGGCTACAGTAGAGTTTGGAACGAAAGATTTTCATACAAACGCACCTACACGCATCGGCTTTGCTCTGCAGGTGAGCAGTGAACTCCTGAGCCTAAAGGTCTTGGAACTGTTTACCATTTCCTGCAAGGATAAAGCAGGACATGTGGTGAAGGAAGGCACCGGAGTGGCAGATGGAAATAAAGGAATCTCAGTGGGTTTGTTGGGAGGCTCTGGAGGAAAGGTACGTTTTTCAGTGGAGGTGCCTGCGGGTAAAGATATTCATTCTGTTGAACTGCGTATGAATGAATTGTTAGGTCTGAATCTGAGTGGACTTCGCATCTATTACATGTTCCATGAGCCAGTTGCTGGCAACTGTGCTTCAGCGTCTGCTCGACTGGGAGATGCCTGTATGGAGATGATGACTCCGGCTTCGTATGGTACCAAGATTAACTTTGCAGCCATGGGTGGTCATTTGGCAAGCGTAGGCGGTGGAATCAAAGATTTGTATAACTTTATTGATGATAAGAAAGAAACGTATGCATCGTTTAATGACATCCTTCAAGCCGTAGAAGTACAGGAAGTTCCGGTTCGGTTTAATGAAATGAAACCTTTCCAGACCATAGGTGTCCTGCTGGGGGCTGATACGCATTTGCTGAATGCAAACTTATTGGAAAGTGATATTGAAATCATCGCTTATCATAAAGGGAATAAGGTGGCTACCTTTGGAAAAGGTGGGGGAGCATTGGGCTTGCAGGTATTGGGCTATGGTGACAGTTTCATGATTGAAGCAACGCCTGACCGGGCTTACGATGAAATCCGGGTTCTGCTGAAGGCTGGTATCTTGTCGCTGAGCAAGTCGTTCAAACTCTTCGGTCTCTTCACCCGTCGCGATGATAACGGAAACGGAACTCCCGACTGCTCGGAGGAAGAAGACGTTCAGAACTTGGGCTTGAACTTCAAATCGATGGATACCCATGTCTGCGTGAATCGCAACGGGGGTATGGCTGCCGTGAAAACGGTTATTACCGGAGGAAAAGGAAATGAAAAGGTGACTTTGACTTTCCAGAACTATAAAGATAATCAAAGAGAAAAGGTAGTCACTACTGCCTTGGCTACCCTGCAGGGAGTAGAGGCTAAGGTTTATCTTCCTTGCGGCGACTGGTATTTGGTGAATGGTACTTACTTGGATGAGAAAAATGCAGAACAAACCATTCAGGGAATTGCTTCCCAGCGTGTGATGGTGCATCCGCGCCAAACCACATGGACGGCTAAGAATGCCGACGATGCAACCGACTGGCTGCGTTGGGACAACTGGAGCGAAGGTATTCCTTGGAGCTGTACCGATGTGCTGATTCCGGGTGATATGAAAAACTATCCGGTACTGAAGGCAGAAGCTGCTGCAGTAAAAGACTTCTGGACAGCCGACTGCAACCGATGCAACTTCATTCAGTTTGCTCCGGGAGCTGAGGTGAAAAATACGCATTACTTGAGTTATGAACAGGCTTGGGTGGATATTACCTTGACTGCAGGCGAATATAACATGTTTGCAGCTCCGCTGAAGGAAATGTACACGGGCGATATGTTCGCTTCGGATGCAGTTTCCCAATACGACTATACTAATAGTTGGTTGACGTTTGAAAAAAACACTGAAATAAATCGCTTTGCTCCGAAAGTCTATCAGCGTGTCTGGAACCGCAGTGTGCAAAATGCGGCTGCCGACGACGGTGGCTTTGTGGCTGTCAATCCGGATGAGAACCATTGGACGGCTCCGTTCAACTTGGTGGCACAGAGCTACGATGCGGGTCAGGGTGTGCTGGTTCGTCCCGGAACTGAAGGAGAGGGTAACGCTCGCTCTACCTTCCGCTTCCCGAAACAGCATAAGTACTATAAGTATTATGACTTGCTGACAGAGAAGGAACTCAACCGCGAAGAGGCCATCTTGCGTAACTCCGTCGATGTGGGTCGCTTTATCTACGAAGATGCCAGCGGAAATGTGAAATTCCCGTATCATGTGAAACTCGAAAACGAGCGTCCGGGCGATATGTATCTGGCAGGAAATCCGTTTATGTGGAGCCTCAGTGCCAAGGCTTTCTTTGAAGCTAATCCGGCTGTGGGCAAAATTCGCTTCCTCACCAAAAATGGTGCAGGTTACGGATATACCACTTGGACTCGCGAATCGGTAACTGCCGACCAATGGATCAAGCCCGCGCAAGCCTTCTTAGTTCAGGTGGCTCCGGCTTATCGCGATATGTACCGCTATAAACTGACCGTCCACTTTGTGGGAGAGTAAACGAAACAGATAGTTCAACGAAATAAAAGAAAACAAGAATGAAATACCTATGGTTATTGATGGTCTGCCTGTTGGCAGCTTGTAAGTCCGACGAACCGCTTTCCAACGATTCGCCGGCTGCAGCCGAGGGTCCCGCATTGGAAATCTCGGTCGATGGTGGGTTTACCATCCAAGGGCGTGCTGCACAAGTCGGTTCGGCTTCATCGGGCTATAAGCTGGTGAGCTCGGAGGCGGTGCAGCATATTGAAGAGATGTATGCATATCTGTTCTTGGGAAAAGATGATCAGGCAAAATGTGTCTTCGTGAAGAAATTGCCGTGGCAGGCTTCCGACCAGCCGGGGGCTTCACTCACCTATCGGTTGAAAGAGGCTAATCTGGCTCAGTATAACAACGCCGATATGCAGGTGTTGGTGGTGGGCATCGATAACCGGAAAGATACTTATACGTTCCCTGCAGCGGATGCAGCCTATGACAGTCAGAATATGCTTGGTAAAGCCTTGGCGGATGTGAAACTGGCATTGGCGCAGCAGGCTGCCGGCAATCCGACTGGAGAAGATGCGGCATACCGCATGGCAAATACGGAAGTATTTTCTGGATACCAGGCCTTCAAGGCAGCTGATCAGACTATTCCGGTCACCTTGAAGCGTTGCGTGGCAGGCGTACTCTGTTACCTTACCGACCTTCCTTATTATGTAGGTGGACAAGAAGAAACGGATGTTATCGAGTCGGTGGAATTGCAGTTGGGAGGGGGATGTCAACTTAATACGAAGCTGAAAGACTTTTACGGCGAGCCGCAAGGGGTAAAGGATGTACCCGCTGATGCAAAACGTATGGGCTATGGAAGTAATCCGCTTCAAGATGGCAAGGTTATTGCTTCGGTGAATCTCTCTGAATATATCTATGGAAAAGGAGTGACGAGTGGAGAACTCGCTCCGCAGAAAGAGAACCCTACTTTGCTTTATATTCCGGAGCAGGAAAACGGTGTGGTGGTTACTAAACCAAACACCTTGCTGTTTGGTGCCTATCTGATACCGGTTCAGGCAACAGCTACATCGGATGCTAATACCGATGCTACGCTGAAGCTGGTGGTAAAGGAAAAAACAGGTCAAGATGTTCGGGAATACCCGATTAAGAATGGTCAGACTGCAGCGGATAAGAAATATGCCTATTCTTTGGATGCCAACTATATTTACAGCATCGGCAGCAAACCGGTGGCAGCCGATACCGAACTTGACCGCCCTGCCAGTCTGTTGGGTGGTGAACTGACATTTCAAGTTGATAAGTGGGGTGACGGAAACAATAACGTGGAATTTCCTGACTATGCGCTGACTTCTTCGTTTGATGCAGATTGGGGCGAAAACTACCGCTTCGACTGTATCAATACGACCCGTTATGTTGATATCTATTTGGCTCAGGAAGAAGCAAAAGGAAAGAGCATCCGCATCGAGTCGCGTGACTTATCAACCAACCAGGGTGCCGACTGGATAGAGTTTCGCCTGATTGATGATCAGACCGGACTGCCGAAGGATGAGAAGTGGGCAAAAAAACTTGAGCTGACAGATGTACAGATTCAGGGAGTCTCTCGCCTGACGGTGGAAGTCCGTATCTTTGACTATGTGAAAGAAAATTGGATTCTGGGAAATACAGCACAGTATTCCACATGGAAGGAGCGGATAGAAGCACTGCTGAAAGACTTCCGTTCCGGACAGCTGGGCCTTTATTACGGAACAGACTTCGACCCGATAGCTACCCTGCCTGTAAAGCAGTTTAATGCCATCACTTCACACGACGACGGCGTAGCATATAACCGCGTGGATGTGGGCGATGAATTGCTGGACAACGGCTTTGTGGCAGGTACTGACAGAACCGGAGTGGCATGGGGCTTTAAAGGATACACCCGGACGCACATTTATGGAGGTGTGATTGATGATGATGCCGATGGAGAATATAACTCAAACCGTGCCGAAGAGGAAAATGCGAAAGAGTATGGTGAATCGGCTTTGAAGCTGGCTCGTAAACCAGCCCTTGATGTGAGTTTCGAAGGCAGAGTGTGGTTCCTCCCAGCTTATTATCAGGCGGATGGATTCCAAACACTGATTTATCAAATGGGCCTTGCTGCAGCCACAGACCCGGAACTGATTTATGTGGCAAACGGACACAAATGGTTGAAGGGAGTGAATATCTCTTACCAAGATGATTTCCCGCATTATTGGACCTCCTCGTTTTATGGAGCAGCAAGCCACCTGAACACGGCTTATTGTATTTCATGGAATCAGAGCAAACCCGAACTTAAATATCGTACAGAAATAGCCCGCCTCCGTCAGGTGCGTAAATTTAAATAACTACAATGATGAAGCAGATTAATCTATGGGTGTTCATCCTGCTTACATGGATGTGGACAGGATGTAAGGAAGATAGCCTCTCGCTTCCGGGCGATGGTACCGGAAAGGTGGGTGAGGTCATGATGGAGTTTGTGGCTCCGAATACGGATGTATTAGAAACTCGTGCAACGGATGACCCGGCGGGAGATACCCGACTGGAAAACGTACTGGTGTTTGCCTTTAATGCAGGTGGAGCGTGCGTGGCCAAGCAGTGGACGTATCTCAACGGAGCGAATAAAATGGCGATGTATCTGCCTACGGGGGTTCAAACCTTAAAGGCGGCTGCCAACTTGCTTCATCCGGAAGAGGTGATGGAGCGTGTCAATTCTCTGACTGACTTAGAACGTGAGGCGGTTACTGTTATCGTGCCCGATGGTGCTTATAAGGGAAAGTACGTAATGACAGGAAAGGGTGAGCCGAATCAAACCTCTGAAAGCAAACGAAATTCTTACACTTTCAATATGGAGCGTCTGGCTGCCCAGTTTAATGTGGATGTGGTGTTCGAACCCGTGGTGACGACCGATAAATTTATGTTGAGCGAAATTTCGCTGCACTCCATACCGAAGGGTAGCTGGCTTTTGCCACGTACTTTAGACAAGGTGCCTGAGATAAAGACTCCAGTTTATACGGTAGACGGAGGGGATAAGGCGGATTATGTCTACAGCGAGCAAGGGGCAACAATGAAGCGTAATTATTTCGATGAAACGGTACTTCAGTGGGAGGAAAGTGCCTTGCAAGGTGGATTGGCTAAAACTACTTTCAGTCTGTTTGAAAACCGGCGGGGAACACTTAGCCTGACCGACGAAGCCAAGTTGGTGAACTGGCCGAAACTGGAAAATAAAGGTCCTCTGGCGTTTGGCCGGTATGCGCAGTTTGAAAAGAGAAGTCTGGCAGAAAAGGCCGGATTTAATCATGCCACTTACTTGAAACTGAAAGGAGTGTATCAAACTGGTGTAAGTAAGTTTGAAACTACTTATTATGTCTATTTAGGAGAAAATTCATATAGCGACTTTAATGTGAAACGGAATACCCGTTACAACATGAAGGTCACTATCCAGGCCATGGACAAAGCCGACAGCCGCATCGACAAGGTTACGCTGAACGATATGAAGGTGTATTACAACGAATCGCAGGTGGTGGATGCGCACTTCAATGCTGTGCAGACCTTGCTGTATGCTCCCGGCGACTGGGAGATGTGGGTGGAAGAAGCTGACGAGCATCCTTGGCTGGAATTGTCGACTGCTTCTGCTTATATGCCGCAGGCATTGGGCGATGAAAAGCCTTCGGAGGCAGATAAGGAACTTGCATTTTATAAGAAAGGCTATGCTTCCTCTCACTTGAAAGGCTATGCAGGTATGCAATATATTTATGTACATACCGATGAGTACGTGCCGCCGGTAAGCAATTTGAATGCCAATCTCTCTGAACCGCGTGAGGCGAGAGTGGGGTATCGCTGCAAGGATGAAAGCGGACGCTTCAAACCGACGAAGTATTTTACGGTGAAGCAGTATCCGGCACAGATGGCTGTGCTGCACATTAAATACGATGCGCATACCATGAAGGAGGTGTGTGACACGTTTTATGTGGAACGCATTCTGGAGAAAAAGAACTTGCAATGGGGCTTTTTGAATTACTGGAGCTTTGTGACCGACGACTTGATTGCGGCTGGTACATGGGATGGGCTGGCAAATACCCGACGCCTGTATGATGTAGCGCTGAAAGGGGACAAGTGGGGAGTCGACCCGGCTTATCCGAGTGGGGTTATCCCTTCGAATGTGGGACTGCGCTATGTTATTGACAAGAACCGTGACCGCAATGGCAACGAAAAGATTGACTACAATGAAATCGTTTGGTATATGCCGGCCATCAAGGAACTGCAGGCTCTGCAGAAAGCTTTGGTGAACGGACAGGTAGACTTCGACGGAAAAAATGACTATTTCTTTACGTCTACGCCTTCTTCAGCCGACCCGAACGGATTTACTACCGGTTTTGCGTATTATGTGAAGATGCAGAACGGGAAGCGGGGAATCTCACGGCGTGACAGCGAGTATAACGTGATTGCCCTGCGACGCAAGAATGCTTGGAAGGGTCCGGAATCGGCTGGGGGAAATGGTACCGTAGATAAAGACCCGTCATGGAATGAGGAAGAAAATATTATGCCGAAATAAGCAGGAAAGGAGATTGTGATGCAAATCAATTGGAAATATATAGGAATCTGGGCGGCACTGGTGGGGCTTTCGGCTTGCGAAAGCGAAGAATTGCCGCGGGAAAATACGGAGGCACCCTGTGCGGTGTTCCACATCGAGAGCCGTGCAGGTGAAACTTTAAAAGAAGAGGCGTTGCGCTTGTTTATTGCCGACCGCCGCGAGGAGCATCAGCTGAATGAGGCGTTGCACTGCGGACTGAACGACCGCATCGACTTGAAGGAAAATACGTATTCAATAGAGAAGATAGTGGCGCAATGGTATAAGTTTGCCTTTATATCGGTGCCCGACTTTGCCAACGATGAAACCGACGGAACGAAGATGTTTACGGTGGCAAAGGATGCTTCGCCGGAAACTTGCGACTTCAACCAGCTGGTGGTTGATTATGCGCCTATCTTGGAGCATCAGAAGACAGTTCCCGGGGCGGCTACTAAGGAGGACTTGCACGTGTGGCGTGCGGTAAAAGACCGTTGGCTGAAGCCTGACACTACGTTGACAGAAAACGTAACGCTCAATCGGGTAACGGGTGAACTGGTGTTAAACATGGGAATCCCCGAAGATCAGTTCCGCAAGCAGGTTACTTCGATGGAAGTCTATTTATACGATGTGCCGCAAAAAATCTTTATCGGGGATGATTCGGAAGGAAAGGTTTATACGGAGTCTGCTGGGGAGTATACGTTTAAGTTCATGGATATTCCTTGGAATAAGGGAAAGGATTATTTACTGACTTTGGCACTTCCTCCTCATGCCATCAACGGATTCGTGTTGGTGAATTATGGTAAAACAGACGGCACGGATGCTGGTAAGCAGGATGTGGAGGTGTTCCGCATCAATCAGGGTGAGGGACAGAAGGTCGTTGTCAAATCGGATACCCGTACCACCGTGTTGTTTAACGGTATTCCGAATGGAGAATATGAAGTGCGTTATGCCGGCTTCTCCACTACCGGTGGTATCGGTGTGGCTGATGACGAATGGAATGGCTGGAAATAAGATGTTTAACAAAGAACGTAGAAGGCAATGAAGAAATATCTGAAATATGGAAGTTTGTGCTGCGGTTTGCTGTGGCTGGCTGCTTGTAGCAGCGATTGTCCGGGAGAGGGATATACAGATTTTATTCCGGAACTGCCGGGCGAGCAATTCGTAGTGGATTATTCGGTGGGTGAAACCGCAAGTCGGGCTTTTGAAGCGAACTTACCTGCCAATAAGCGTATCAGTTCGCTGACGTATTTGCTGTATGATGGTGATGCATTGGTGAAGAAGAGAGAGATTCCGGCAATTAATACTAACACAGTATGGCCGCTGAAGCGCGAAACTATGACGTGGGAGCAGCGTGAAGCGCTGAAAGATACCCTGACTGCCGGAGTGACGTACACGGCTGTCTTTGTGGCTAATGAGGATAAGACGCTATTTGAAAAGAATCTTGTAGAAGCAGATACTACTTACTTGACAGGAGAGGACAAATTGAGTACGGTGGCTTTGCAGTTGCCTTCTGTTCCGTTCCAAGATAACAGCATGTTTTATCTGGCTAAGGAAACCATCGATGCTGCTACTACAGCCAAATTGGACCGCCATCATCCATTGAATAAGCCGGTCACCTTGCAACGCATTGTTTCGCGCACGGATATCCGTCGCAAAGCTGCATTGGAAGATGCTGATATTCTTGCCGGTCTGGAAAAGGGAAAGATGAATGAGAAGGTGATTACGGCTGTGGATAAGGCGCTGGATGAGTTTCTTAAAAAACTGAAGAAACAGCAAATTCTTAATATTACTTTTACAAACAACTGTGAAAAGCTTGTAAATACTTACATGAGGCAGGCTGTAAAAAATAAAGTAAGTGAGTTGATGAAAGGAGATATGCTTACTGCTTGTAAGGAGAATTCTGCTTATCAAAGTAGAACTGCTGAATGGGTGAAGTTTACAGATGCTACTCTTGAGTTTTCTCATTTACGCAGCCAGTTCCTGATTTTAACACTGGAAGCAGCAGGTGATGGTGCGTCTTTACCGGCTTTGAAAGTAGAGGGAGGAATGTTGTCTTTCTGTTCCTTCTCGAATGTGCAAGAGACAGATCCAACTATCAATGCATTGTCTTCCATGAACATGGAAAATGCGGCAGGAGATACACTCGGGCTGGGTGCAGCTTTGCCAATACGTTGGGGAAAGAATATGAAGAAGATATATGAATGCAATCCGATTGACTGGATTAGTAGCTCTGTTACTAAGGAGAAGAGTGTTGAGTTAGATTTAAGCACTTTAGTGGGAAATCTAAGCGAAGTTTTAGATCGTGAGGGATTTAATTATGAACAAGTATTAGTTACGAAAACGTTTTTTCAAAACGCTATTGAGAATGTGTTGAAACTTTCTTATAAGAACTCAACTTGGAACGCCTTCCAACTCCCCGTTCCCGTTCCCGATGTATCAGGAGATGGCATCAGCTTTAAGGCTGCCTATACGGAACAACCGGCTCCAACTCCGGCTCCGGTTCCTTAAGTGAGAAAGAAATATCTTGAACATAACTCTTAGCCCCCGGTTTACTCCAGCAGTAGACGGGGGATCTTCTTTTCCGGGAGAAAGTGCATAAAAAAAGGATGTACTCTTGTGAGCACATCCTTTTTCGTTAAAATATGAATGTTTAGTGCCTTTCGGCATTTATCAGATTCTTAACTAAAGCTGATGCTTTTTGAAGCAATCAGCTTGCTTACTTGCTAACGTTTTCGTTAAGCATTACATAACCCCAAATCATAGGGTCTGCATTTGTCATCTTGTGAAAAATGTTTTTTACCTTTTTCATACTGTTATCCTTTCTTTTTAATTAATAATACCTAAAAACTTTTACCTAAATCAAGCGGGTCTCCCGACCGGCTCTGTTCTTTCAATTTGTTATCTTAAAAACATCTTTTTAGTTAAGTCCAGGACTTGTTTCCTTTTTATTACATTGCAAAGATACGGCTTTTATGAATACAAAACATGTTTTGCAGCATAAATCTTTCTTTTTACCCTGTTTTATTGATGTAAATCAAAAAAAAAGTATTATAAGGCAAACTTATTCCTATGTGAGTGAACAAATTACTGCTGCTTACAGGGCTACCCGGCGCAGGCGGATACGCAAGTTTGACAGTTCGGCGTCGGTGTGTGCTGAAGACGGATGATGAGGCCGTACCGTAATGGTATGGCGCTTGCCGTCGGTTGCATCGGGGAGTGTAAAGTCTTGCCGATAGACCACCTGTTCCTTTGCCGGACGGAGCAGATAACCGGTGCGTCCTTCAAACCGGTTATAGGCACGGAGTACGATTTGGTTGTCGCCTTTCTGTAAGGGAACAATGAGCTTTTCCGTACGGAATGTGCATCGGTATGGATTCAGATGTTTCATGATGGACTTGCCGTTTACATAGACTTCGATTCCGTTGCCGGCTCCTACCTCCATCAGAATATGCTGGGAACGGGTAGCATATACATTTTGCATAACGAAGTAGGTAGAGAACGGGCTACAGGGAAATTCGTCTTGCTCTTTATCCGTAGGCACCCATGTCTTTCCGCTGGCAGGCGCATGCTGTAAGTCGGTTTGCAGGAAGGCAGGCGATTCGAACATGCCGCTTCCCGGTCCGCATACATACCGCTGTCCCCATGTGAGAGTGGATGCAAAAGCCAGCTTGGCATTTGTGGCAGGGCGTTCGGGCTTTCCTTTATCAAGTGTAAGGGTATATTGCTTGTTGTCAATGGTCAGGTCGAGGGTCTTTCCGGCTTCTTGTTCGGTATAAATCAGTTCCAGTTGTTTCAGCAGAAGCTGTTCTACCTCCCAGCTATAGGCAGTGGTGCTGCGGTAGTTGCTGTAATAGTCGAAACAGGAATAGCTATAATGTGGAGTTGCATTTCGGGCAGTCAGTGTCATGCCCTGTACCGTTTCTGCGAGTTGAGGCTGAATGGGTGTGTCAAAATCCAGTGTCAGAACGTGGATGGTTCCGTCGTTATAAGCCGAAGCAGGTATGGTCAGTTCAATCTGGTTGCCGTATTGCAGGTATGTTGCCATTTTCCCGTCTCCTTTTATTAGCTTGTATCCCGGCAAGTTCAGTATAACTTTTCCGTCTTGTGGATAGACTCCGGAGAGGAACAGGAAAAGCTGTTTTCCTTTCCGAGTAACCTGTCCCCAGCTGAAGTCTTGCCGGAACGGTGAGGCTTCGGTATCGTAGATGGCATAGCCATATCGGTTCAGCCATTGCCCGATCAGCATGAGTACCTCTTTTTCAAACGGAACCACAGAGCCGTCGCCCTTCGGACCGATATTGAGCAGGTAGTTTCCTCCATGAGCTGCCACACTGATTAAATCTTTCAGCTTTTCTTTTGCTTTTTCGCGTACATCGCCCCGCTCTTGCCACGAACGATAGCCCCAAGTTTCATTAAACATAGAGGCTGCACTTTGCCAAGGGGTTTGCAGACTGGATTCGGGGTAAGCATTGTCGCCCATGACGCAAAAATCGTACTGGTCGTTTCCCAGTCGTCCGCTGACCATGCAGTCGGGTTGGAGCTGGTGTACCAACTGATAAAGTTCCCGGCTTTGTTCGGGGGTATTGGCTCCCATGTCGAACCACAGTTCTGAAATCTTTCCGTAGCGGGTGAGTAATTCGGTCAGTTGCTTTTTGGTGAACGCATGATGCGCATCCGGAATAAAGTCGGCATTATGTCCCGACATGGGGGATGCTTCGGGAAAACTCCAATCGATGAGTGAATAATAGAGTCCGAAGTTTATACCTTTTTTCTGGCAGGCTTCGGAGAGCTCTTTCACGAAATCGCGTTTTCCGGGAGTGGCATGATAACTGTTGTAAGGAGTGGTTTCGGTATGAAACATACAGAATCCGTCATGATGTTTTGTGGTGAAGATGATGGAGCGCATGCCGGCAGCTTGGGCAAGTGTCACGATTGAGTCGGCATTAAACCGGTCAGGGTTGAAGGTCTGGGCAAGAGCATGGTATGCTTCTTTGGGAATAGGAGCAAATGCCTGTATCTGTTCGCTGTATCCTCGGGTTACCGGCTGTCCGTTCCATACGCCGCCGGCTTGGGAATAAAGTCCGAAGTGGATGAACAGGGAGAATTTATTACTGTGCCACGTGCGGAGGGCTTCTGGGCTAATTTGTGCTTGCAGGGTGAGCAGCATCAGGCTGGTCAGGAGGAGTGAGGCGAATCTTTTCATTTTAGTTGTTATTTGTGAGCAAATATACGAATTTTAGTTTTTAAGTTTATGAGTTTATAAGGTTATAGTTCGTGAGTTTTTTCGTTCTTGGTTTTTCATCTATCATTCTTCATTTATCATTCTTCATCTATGATACGGGATTGCCGTATGAAAAGTGATTGCCTTCTTTCGGGGGATTTGGTGGAATAGCAGTTTTTTATGTAATTTTGCAGCCGATTTGATAATTTGTTAAAAATACGTTAACGAACGATGAAAAAACTAATTTTATTCGTGTTCTTTTGCTGTACGTTTGCCATGAGTGCTATGGCACAGTTGAATCTTCAGTTGCACTATGATTTGGGACGTGCGCTTTATAACTCGTTGGATGGTCGTCCTTGGGTGACTACCACAGTAGAAATGTTTAAGGCTGACAAATGGGGGAGTACCTATTTCTTCGTGGATATGGATTATACCGATAAAGGAGTAGATTGTGCGTATTGGGAAATCAGCCGTGACTTGAAATTCTGGAAAGCTCCTTTTGCGGCTCATGTGGAGTATAACGGAGGGTTGAATTATATCAACAATGCATTCTTGGGTGGTGTATCCTATAGCTGGAATAACGCAGACTTTTCGCGTGTGTTTGGCTTGCAGGTCTTGTATAAATATATTCAGAAGAATGAGAAACCTCATAACTTCCAGTTGACTGGTACTTGGACGCTTCATTTCGATGAAGGGAAATATACATTCAGTGGATTCATGGATTTCTGGCGTGAGAAACATAACGGACATGATTTTATTTTCATGAGTGAACCTCAGTTTTGGGTAAACTTGAATAAGTTCAAGCATGTGAACGATGAGTTTAACCTGAGTGTGGGTACAGAGTGTGAGTTGAGTACTAACTTTGCTATGCGTAATGGATTCTATTGTATTCCTACTTTGGCAATGAAATGGACGTTCTGATGAAAAAGGGAATGCTTGAAAAATTATTCGGCTTTGACCGGAATGTGACGCGGGTGCGTACGGAAGTAATGGCGGGAATTACTACGTTCCTGACCATGGCTTATATCTTGGCTGTCAATCCGAACATCTTGAGTGCGGCGGGCATGGATAAGGGTGCGTTGTTTACCACGACGGCTGTTGCATCGGCTTTTGCTACGCTGCTGATGGCTTTTTATGCCAAATTGCCTTTCGGACTGGCTCCGGGTATGGGACTGAATGCGTTTTTTGCTTATACGGTCTGCCTTACACTGGGCTATTCTTGGCAGTTTGCCTTGACAGCTGTGTTGCTGGAGGGATTGATATTTATCGTCTTGACGGTTACTAACTTGCGTGAGAAGATTGTGGATGCCTTGCCTGTGACCTTGAAAAATGCGATAGGAGCCGGTATCGGTTTGTTTATTGCTTTCTTGGGGCTGCAGAATGCCGGAGTTATTGTAAACAATGATGCAACGCTGGTCGGCTTGGGACAGATTACTTCTGGTTCGGCTTTACTGGCACTGATTGGTTTGCTGATTACTTCGGTGCTGCTGGTGCGACGCATGCGTGGGGCTTTGCTGTTTGGTATCCTGCTGACTACGCTGGTGGGTATTCCGATGGGGGTGACGCACATGGATGCGGTGGTGAGTATGCCGCCTTCCATTGAACCGATTTTCTTTAAGTTTGAGTGGGAGCATATCTTTACTAAGGAAATGCTGATTGTGGTGTTTACCTTCTTGTTTGTGGATATGTTTGATACCATCGGCACGCTGGTGGGAGTGACTACCAAGGCAGGTATGATGACAAAAGACGGCAAAATACCTCATCTGAAGCAGGCTTTTCTGGTAGATGCCTTCGGAACAACAGTAGGAGCAGCGCTGGGTACCAGTACCATTACTACGTTTGTGGAAAGTGCATCGGGAGTAGGAGAAGGAGGACGCAGCGGATTGACAGCATTTGTTACGGCTCTTTGCTTTCTGCTGGCTTTGTTTCTGGCTCCGTTCTTTCTGGCTGTGCCGGGGGCGGCTACGGCTCCAGTTTTGATTCTGGTAGGACTGATGATGATGTCATCGGTAAAGAAGGTTGATTTTACAGATTACTCAGAGTCGATTCCTGCTTTTCTCTGCATTATTTTTATGCCTCTGGCTTATAGCATTTCGGATGGCATTGTATTGGGACTGATCAGTTATGTGTTGATTAACCTGCTGTGCGGAAAACGGGAAAAACTATCTCCTGGCATGTGCTTGCTGGCGGCTGTTTTTGTCTTGAAATTCTTTATGTAATGATAACTCTGGAGTGCTGCACTGTTGAAAGGACTGGGTAACTCCGGTAGATTCTCTAACAAAACAAGCTTTAACTCGCTTGGCTTCTCCGGCTTTCAATAGAGCGGAGTATGCTCAGATGAGTTAAAGCTTGTTTCTTTTATCGGCTATGCTTTAGCCGGCTTCTTTATTCTTCTGTATCGAGCAGGAGCTCCATGACCTGGCAAGCCGATTTGGCAACAGAAGTACCGGGACCAAAGATAGCCATTACGCCAGCTTGATACAAGAAATCATAATCTTGGGCAGGGATGACTCCTCCGGCAAAGACTAAGATGTCTTCACGTCCCAATCGCTTCAATTCTTCTATAATCTGCGGAACTAGTGTCTTATGTCCGGCTGCAAGTGAAGAAACACCTACTGCATGCACGTCATTTTCAACTGCTTCACGCGCTGCTTCTTCAGGAGTCTGGAACAAAGGTCCCATGTCTACGTCGAATCCGCAGTCGGCAAATCCGGTTGCTACAACTTTGGCACCTCGATCGTGTCCGTCTTGTCCCATTTTGGCAATCATGACACGCGGACGTCGTCCTTCTTTTTTCGCAAATTGTTCGGTCAGTTCGCAAGCTTTTGCGAAATCTGCATCTTTTTTACTTTCTGATGAATACACGCCTGATATCGTTCTGATTACTGCTTTATATCGTCCGACTACTGCTTCGCAGGCATCGGATATTTCTCCTAAGGTGGCACGTACGTGAGCGGCTTCCACTGCCAACTCCAGCAGGTTTCCCTTTCCTGTCTTTACACATTCAGTAATGGCAGCCAGTGCCTTGTCTACTTCTTCCTGATTACGTCCTTCTTTTAACCGGCGCAGGTTTTCCACCTGTTCCTGACGCACTGCGGTGTTGTCTACTTCCAGAATATCAATTGGGTCTTCTTTTTCCAAGCGATACTTGTTGGTACCCACAATGGTTTGTTCACCTGAGTCAATCCGTGCCTGGGTGCGTGCGGCTGCCTCTTCGATACGCATTTTAGGAATACCGGTTTCAATCGCCTTAGCCATACCGCCCAGACGTTCGATTTCCTGGATATGCTCCCAGGCGCGATGAGCCAGTTCGTTGGTCAGTGATTCTACATAGTAAGAACCTCCCCATGGATCTACATTCTTGCATACCTGAGTTTCTTCCTGAATATAGATTTGGGTATTACGGGCAATACGTGCAGAGAAGTCGGTGGGCAATGCGATGGCTTCATCCAAGGCGTTGGTATGAAGTGACTGGGTATGACCCAATGCTGCTGCCATAGCTTCAATACAGGTACGTCCTACATTATTGAACGGGTCTTGCTCAGTAAGCGACCATCCGGAAGTCTGTGAGTGCGTACGGAGTGCAAGCGATTTGGGGTTTTTCGGATTAAACTGTTTCACAATCTTGGCCCACAGCATACGCGCAGCACGCATCTTGGCGATTTCCATGAAGTGATTCATACCGATGGCCCAGAAGAAAGAGAGTCGGGGAGCAAAGGCATCAATATCGATACCGGCTGCCACTCCGGCGCGCAGATATTCCAGTCCGTCGGCAAGGGTATAAGCCAGTTCGATGTCGGCTGTAGCTCCTGCTTCCTGCATGTGGTATCCCGAAATGGAGATAGAATTGAATTTAGGCATCTTTTGCGAAGTATATTCAAAGATGTCAGAAATGATTTTCATGGAGAATGCAGGCGGATAGATATACGTATTACGTACCATGAATTCTTTCAGAATATCATTTTGGATGGTTCCTGCCATTTCTTCCAGCTTGGCTCCCTGTTCCAGTCCGGCATTGATATAGAATGCCATGATGGGAAGTACGGCTCCGTTCATGGTCATTGAAACAGACATTTTATTGAGTGGGATTCCGTCGAATAACACTTTCATATTTTCCAGTGAGCAGATAGATACACCCGCTTTACCCACGTCGCCAACTACTCTGGGATGATTCGGGTCGTATCCGCGGTGAGTAGGAAGGTCGAATGCAACCGACAATCCTTTTTGTCCGGAAGCCAGGTTACGGCGATAGAATGCGTTAGATTCTTCAGCGGTAGAGAATCCTGCATATTGACGGATGGTCCACGGGCGGAAGGTGTACATCATGGAATAGGGACCCCGCAGATAGGGAGGAATACCTGCTGCATAATCCAGATGCTCCATGCCTTCCAGGTCTTCTTTGGTATAAACCGGTTTTACCTGAATCTGCTCAGGCGTTTTCCAGTTGGCTGTAATGCCGTTTTCTTTTTGCCACTCCATTCCGTTTTGTGGATGGAATCCGGCAAATATATCGATGTTTTTAAAATTAGGTTTCATAGCTTTCCGTTTTTGAGCTTCAGTTTTTAAGTTTGTTGAAAGGGATTAGTCTACTCAAAAACTTATAGACTTAATAACTTTTTGTTGTATTCTCGTAATGTTTCCAATACGTTGCAACGCACGTGGATAAAGTTTTCGATGCCTGCAGCTTTTAAATCGTCCATGCAGGCAGGTGCACCAGCCACAATAAACAGGGCTCTTCCGTTTACCTCTTGGAATGCCGGAATGGCATATTCCGCATATTCGTCATCGCTGGAACAGAGAACAATGATATCAGCTTGGGCATTGATGGCTGCCTTGACTCCTTCTTCAACGGAAGGAAAGCCGAGGTTGTCAATTACTTCATAGCCTGCGCAAGCAAGGAAGTTGCATGAGAACTGAGCACGTGCCTGACGCATGGCAAGATTTCCGATGGTAAGCATGAATGCCTTCGGGCGTTTGCCGGAGTGTTCGGTTTGCAGGCGGAGTGCTTCAAACTCGCTTGCAGCACGGTCTGTATTTAGGGCTGCAAATTCTGTATCACTTTCCTCGTTCTCGTTACCGCAGCAACATGCAGAAGTCAAAGGAGATTTTTCACCGGCTAATTCGGTGAAATTCGGATATTGGTTAGTTCCCAATAAGATTTCTTTACGTTTGGAAACGGCTTCATGACGTGCTTTGTTGCTTCCGTTTACAGCTTCTTGTATGCGGCCTGCTTTAACAGCTGCTGTCATACCTCCTTCTTCTTCCACTTGCAGGAAGAGCTCCCATGCCTGTTTAGCAATAGATACGGTCAGGTTTTCAATGTAATATGAACCTGCAGCCGGGTCAACGATACGGTTTAAATGAGCTTCTTCTTTTAATAACAGCTGCTGGTTGCGTGCGATGCGTTCAGAAAATTCGTTTGGACTTTCATAAGCCTGGTCAAACGGAGTGACGGTCATGGAGTCAACTCCTGCAAGGGCAGCACTCATGGCTTCAGTCTGTGTGCGTAACAAGTTGACATGGGCATCAAACAGGGTGAGATTGAAATGAGAAGTTTCGGCATGCGCAATCATCTGGCAGGCACACAGGCATGAAGGTTTATATTCGTTGACTATTTGAGCCCATAATAAGCGTGCTGCTCTGAATTTGGCAATCTCCATGAAATAATTTGAACTGATGCCGAAGTTGAATTTTATTTTCTGTGCTGCAGTATCCACCGGAACTCCAGCTTCTGTCATGCAAGCCAGATATTGATTTCCCCAAGCTAATGCATATCCTAATTCCTGATAGATATAAGCTCCTGCATTATTCAGTTGGAGGGAGTTGACAGCGATACACCGGAAAGAAGGGTAAGGAGTCAGAATTTCAATTAACTCTTTAGCTGTAGGGATGAGTTCGCTACGGTCTTTTCCTTTCTTCAGCATTTTTCCGATGGGGTCGAAGTTGAATGAACCTTGCAATTTTTCGGGAGCATATCCCTTTTCTTTGAAATATTGAGTTACAAACCGGGCTAATTTAACGGTTTGCCGCTGGCAGGTTTTGAAGTTAAGTTCAATGCATTCGCAGCAAATGTCTTTCAGCAAAGTATGAATAAATTCTTCACTTACGTCTTTTCCTTTTATTTTGAATCCCAAAGAATCAATGCCTTTGTTTAGTAAATCTAATGCTTTGGCATTGGCTTCTTCCGGATTATCTACCTGGATGTCTTGGCGGATAAACCAAGTATTGTCATTCTTTTTATTACCACGTAGGTAGGGGAATTGTCCCGGAAGCCCTTCAGTGGTTTTTAATCCTTCCAAGTCTTCCTGGCGGTAGAAAGGTTTCACTTTAAACCCTTCATTGGTTTTCCATACCAGCCTTTTTTCATAATCCGCTCCTTTCAGATCCACTGTAATTTTGTCCATCCATTCTTGGGTGGATACGGCGGGGAAATCGGAGAAGAGGGTCTCTTTACTATCTGCCATAGTTGATAAGTGTTTTTGTTGATATTTAGATTCAGTTGCTTCGGTTCGGAAGCCTACAATGGCAAATATACAAATTTCTTCTTAGGTTGTATCTTTTGGTATGTGAAAAAACGACAAATGGTAAGCCCTCATTCAAAGAACAGCTGCCTTGGCTTGCTGTCGTGAGCATCAAGGCAGCTGTGTCAAGAGGGATTTAGTATAGAGGCTCTCCTTTATAGAAATCTAAAATTTTGGTTCGGAACAGATAGTCGTATTTGGCTTGAATACGGTCAGACACGGCTTTCATCCATGCAGTACGTGCTTCGTTATATTCTGTGGCATTGGCTTTTCCGTTGCTGTATTTTTCTTTCATCAGAACGAAAGAGGCTTCGGCAGCCTGATCGGCTGTCCGGCTGCTTTGATATTGGCTTTCGGCACTTACGGCATTGTAATAGGCTTGCTGGATTTCTTTATATAGTGCTTTTTTGCTGTCTTCCAGTTGCCAGTTGAGTATGTTTTGCTGCACCCGGGCATTACGGACACGATTTCGGGTAGCGAGCCGGTTAAACAGCGGAACGCTTAGTGAGAAGCCGATGTATTGGCTGAAATTATCGCGCAGCTGTGAACTGAAACTGTGATTCTCTTGTCCTGATACATTGAAGTAATTGGTGCTGAGTCCTGCCCCGAAACTGAGTTGCGGGTAATAGGCACTTTGAGCAATACGGATGTTGTGAGCGGCTCCTTCCAGCCGGTAGCGGGCAGCTTTGATAGATGGTTTGTTCCGGATTGCTTCGCAGTAGATGTCTTCCGGAGCTGTCAGTTCTTTGATGAAAGACGCTTCATCTGCTTCGGGAGAGACAATTTGAAAATCTTCCGGCGAAGGCAATTCTAAAAGCTGGCTCAGCTCAAGTAATGCCAGGTGATAATTGTTTTGAGCTTGAACAGCCGAAAGTTGGTCTTGAGCCACACGTGCCTGCGCTTCGAGCCATTCGGATTTTGACGCTTTCCCGTTTTCAAAATAAGCTTCTTTTTGCCGGAGCATTTCCTTGCTCAGCAAGACTTGTTCCTGGGCTACTTTTTTAAGTTCTTCATTAAATAATACCTGTAAAAAAGAAGACGTAACTTGGATGCTGATATCTTCTTTTGCCTTGTTTAAGTCTTCAATCGCAGCTTTCAGATTGAGTTTGGAAAGTGCAATGTTGTTAGGAATCTGCATCCCGGTAAATAAGGGAATATTTGTGGTAAGATTTAATCCCGTATTTTGTGTATTCAGACTGCGGTACGTATTATCCGACTGAAGGCTTCGTCCGAAATTAAATGTGTGAGAAGCACTTCCGTTCAGGTTGGGCAAGCGACTCCATTTGGCGGTATTGAGTTCTATTTCATTTTGCTCACGTACAGACTCCTGTTGCTTGATTGTCAAATTATGTTCTATCGCATAATCAATGCACTGCTTTAAGCTCCATGCCTGCTGAGCGTGAGCCGTGAGATTTCCCATGACGAGAGGGAGGCATAGGGTAATTATTTTCTTCAGGTTATTCATGACTTATTCTTCTTTTTTCATTCCGCGGACAAGGTTGCCGGGCTGGAGACCTTGTTTGATTTCTATTTTTATGCCGTCGCTGATACCTGTTGCAACGGGAATGCGCTTGAACTGTTGTGCCGGTACACTATCGGTGAGCAGATAAACAAATGCAGAGTCACCGTTAAACTCAATGACACTTTCAGGTACTGTCAAAACGTGGTCGGCACGCTGTAATACGATTTCAGCATTGGCGCTATAGCCCGACCGGATGGTTACGCTGTCGGGTATCTGGATAGCTGCCTTGATTTCAAACTGGTTTGCTCCATTGTTTTCTATGCTTTTCGGTGAAATGTATTCAAGACTGGCATTAAACTTCATGTTTTGCAGAGCTCCCAAGGTGATTTTTACCGGAATGCCTTCATGAATGCGTCCTACTTCAGTCTCGTCTACATTTCCCCGGAAAATCAAGTCGCTCATGTCGGCCACGGTAGCAATGGTGGTTCCGTCATTAAATGTATTACTCATGATAACCGAATTCCCTTCTTTGATGGGAACATCCAGAATCAGTCCGGTAATGGTAGATCGGATCAGGGTGCTGCTAAACGATGCGCTGCTTTGGGTAATACCTTCCTTTACAATTTCCAGATTATCTTTGGCAGCCTGCAATTCTTCTCTCGCTTGTTTGGCAGCCAATAAGGTTTGTTCATACTCTTCGTTGCTGACCAGTTTTTTCTGATACAGTTGGTCCATACGCTTTAGGTTGGTTTCAGCTTGCTCCCCATTCATCTTAGCCAGACGTACCCGACTTTCGGCTGCATTCAGTGACCCTAACTCCGGAATTACTTTCACTTTGGCTATGACTTCTCCTTTTTTTACGGTTTGTCCGGCTTCTTTATACACTTCGGCTATGATTCCCGAAATCTGTGGCTTAATTTCTACTTCATCACGCGGTTCTATTTTTCCGGTGGCTACTGTTGTTTGTATTAAATCGCCTGTTTCAGCCTTTAAAATATGATAAAGTGTTTTCTCCGGCTGCGACTTTTGATATAAGAACACGAATGTTCCAATGAAAATCAGTGCGATACACACGAATACGATGACTTTGATGTATTTTTTCATACTTGTAGTTGATTAGTTTCTTCTTTATTTTATGGTTGCTTATTTTGAGGAATTCAGGTTATTCATCTCTGATAGCTTCTATCGGCTTGATAGCCATAGCTCTGTAAGCTGGAGCTAGCCCGGCAAGCAGTCCTAAAATCATCAGTAAGATGCAGGCTCCTACAGCCTCCCAGAATCCAATCTGAAAATGAACCGGAGCGGAAGGGGTAGAAGCTGCCGACTCAACGATATTGAGGAGGAAGACCGCGAAGGAGATACCTGACATGCCTGCCAGTGAGGTTAATACCATGCTTTCAGAAAGAATCTGGTGAAGAATGTCGGATGGGCGTGCTCCGATGGCGCGGCGGATACCAATTTCAGTAGTGCGCTCTTTAACCGTTACCATCATGATGTTACTTACTCCTATAGCACCGGCGAGCAGGGTACCTAATCCTACAATCCAGCTGAGGATGCGGATGCCTGAAAACAGATTATCCATCATGCTGAACATGACTTCGGCATTTAATATTATCAGGGCTTGCTGGTCGTCGGGGTGAATCAGGTGGGCCTGCTTCACAACCCTTTCAACCTTCTTTTCCACCTCACTGATGGAATAGCCTTTGTGTGCGGTATAGCAAAGCAACTGTACTTTTTGTCCGAAGTTGTAGTTTTGCTGCATAGTGGTAAAGGGAATGAGAATAGAAGTTTCCGACCTTCCTTGTACGGAAATGTTTCCGATCCCTGTGCTGACCCCGATAACTTGATAGTAGATGCCGTTAATCTCTATAAACTTGCCACACGGATTGGTTTTTTCCGGGAACAAGGTCTCATAGATACGTTTTCCTATGATGCACACCTTCCGTCGCTCTTGGATATCAATCTCATTGAGATAGCGTCCGAAGCTGATGGCAGGTTCTTCTATTTTTCCGTATTCCGGATAAAGCCCTTTTAAGGTTCCCGATATTTTATGCTCTCCGTAAATGACATTGACTCCCCACTTTGCCAAACTCGGAGTAACGACATCCACTTCTGGTACTTGGCGCTTTACGCGGTCTACGTCTTTGTTTTCCAAATCCCATGACCGCCCCTGCTGAAATCCTTTGTAAGCTTTTCCCGTCTGGTTGGCTCCCATGAAGCCAGAGTTGGTGGCAAATCCGGCAAAATTCTGTGAAAGCTTGTCCTGCATGCCTTGCGCTCCTCCCATTAAGGCAACTAACATGAATATTCCCCAAAATACGCCGAAGGCAGTCAGTATGCTGCGTGTTTTGTTTCGGGTGAGGGTGATGAGAATTTCTTCCCATGTGTCTAAATCTAATTTTTTCATACTTCTTTAATCGGCTCTAAGTGCTTCAATCGGACGGATGCGGGCTGCTTTCCTTGCGGGAAACAGACCTGCCAGTGTTCCGGCAACAATCAAGGTCAGGGTAGCTTCGATGGCTATGCTGATGTCAACCGTAGGATTCTCGAATACAGTGACAGAAAACATGCGTGCATCGATGGTTTGTCTGCCGGCTACGTGATTCATGTATTCGGTAACCGCAATACCTGCCACCATGCCTATGTAGCCAAAGAAGGTGGTAATGGTAACACTTTCGGAAATGATGAGCCAGAGTATAGACATGGGTTTGGCTCCAAGGGCTTTGCGGATGCCAAATTCATGCGTCCGCTCGCGTACGGTGATGAGCATGATATTGCTGACTCCCACAATGCCGCTCAGCAGGGTAAAGATTCCGATAATCCAGATAGCCAGATGAAGAATGTTGCCTGCCGTTTGCTGTTGTAAATATTGTGTGAAGCGGTTCCATATCCAGATGGCACCGTCGTCGTCGGCTGCAAACTGCTTATAAGAGCCGAGAGCTTTCCGGTAATCGTTTTCAAAGCGGGTGTTCAGTTCTTCACTGGCTAATCCCTTGGTTGAAAAAATAAGGTTATCAATACTGTCTCCTTTATTATAAATAAGCTGGAGGGTAGTAAAGGGTACAAGGGCGGTAGGAGAAAAACTGTTTTGGTCGGTATAAATGCCTACTACCTGATACATGACTCCGTCGGAATTGATGTATTTTCCTAAAGAGTTGGCTTTTGGAAAGAGTGTTTTTTCTGTCTTTTCGTGGATAACCACCACTTTCCTTCTTTCCTGCATATCGCGCTCATTAATGAATCTTCCTTTTTTTAATTGAACCGCTTCCAGTTCGGGGTAGTTTGGAAAGACCCCGTCCAACCCGATGCTTATGGCTTCTTTTTCGTAGGTAAGATGAGCATCGCTTTTGCTTACCGTAGCTCCGGTGGCAATGATGTGAGTGGGAAAAGCTTGGGCGGTTAACTTACGGTCGTTTTCATTCAGTGAGATGGGTCTTCCTTCTTTCATTCCTTGGAAGGGCTTTGAGGTGACTCCGGGATAAATTTTCATGGAGTTCATCATCATGCCTTCCGACTGTCCTTCAAAGGCATGAATCAGTCCGTTCCCGGAACCGAGCAAGACAATCAGCATAAATATTCCCCATGCTACGGAAAAGCCGGTTAATAAAGTGCGCAGTTTGTTGCGCATGATGGTGCCGTATATTTCAATGAGTAAATCCATGTCAGTTATTTCATATAGCCGTTTTTTCCAAACGGGGATGCATTATGGTCTATATTGTCTTCGATGCGTTCGATGACTCCGTCTTTAATATGGATGATTTTGTTGGTTTGATTGGCAACTCCGCTTTCGTGTGTAACGACCACAATGGTCAGCCCCTCTTTTTCGTGCAGTTCCTTCAGCAGATTCATCACTTCTACTGAGGTTTTGCTGTCTAATGCGCCGGTAGGTTCATCGGCAAGGATGATCTGTGGTTTGGTAATCAAGGCCCTGGCAATGGCTACACGCTGTTTCTGTCCGCCCGATAATTCATTCGGCATGTGGTGTGCCCATTCTTTCAGACCTAACTTTTCAAGATATTCTAACGCAAGCTGGTTGCGCTTTTTCCGGCTGACACCTTGATAGAATAAAGGAAGAGCTACATTCTCCATGGCATTTTTAAAAGAAATCAGATTGAACGACTGGAAGATAAAGCCAATCATCCGGTTCCGGTATTCGGCAGCTTTCGTTTCATTCAAGTTTCGGATAAGGATGTCATTTAGGTAATACTCTCCTTCATCATAATTATCTAAAATGCCAAGAATATTCAGCAGGGTGGACTTCCCGGAGCCGGAAGCTCCCATGATAGAAACAAACTCTCCTTTTTTAATCGTAAGATTTATACCTTTTAATACGTGGAGAGGAGTCCCGTTATTATAGGTCTTGTTGATATTTGTTAGTCGTATCATTTCTTAAGTTTCTTTCTGTGATGTGGCGCAAATATAAGAAAAGTTAGTTTTCTCTATAAATAAACAAGAAAAAATTTGTTACATAGGGGGCGAATCCTTATTTTTGCCTTGATAATTAACCTAAAAACATATAAACAGTATGACTATAAGCAATATGGAAAAACCTTACGTCGTTGGTATGGATATCGGCGGTACCAATACCGTTTTCGGTATCGTTGATTCTCGTGGCAATGTTTTGTCTTCAGATTCTGTGAAAACACAGCAGTATGATGTAATTGATGAGTATGTAGATGCCGTTTGTAAAAAACTTTTGCCTTTGATTCAGGCCGTAGGTGGTGCTGATAAAATTAAAGGTATGGGTGTAGGTGCTCCAAACGGAAATTATTATAACGGAACGATTGAATTTGCTCCCAACTTGCCATGGAAAGGTATTATTCCATTGGCTGCTATGTTCGAAGAAAAGTTAGGTATTCCTACTGCATTGACGAATGACGCGAATGCAGCTGCTATCGGTGAAATGACTTACGGTGCTGCCCGTGGAATGAAAGATTTTATCATGATTACTTTGGGTACAGGCGTAGGTAGTGGTATTGTTATCAATGGTCAGTTGGTATATGGTCACGATGGTTTTGCCGGCGAATTGGGACACGTGATTGTTGACCCGGTTGGAAGACCATGTGGTTGCGGACGTAGAGGTTGTTTGGAAACTTACTGTTCTGCAACTGGAGTGGCTCGTACTGCACGTGAATTCTTGGTTCAGCGTACCGAACCGAGCTTGTTGAGAAATATCCCTGCAGATGATATTGTATCAAAAGACGTATATGATGCTGCGGTAAAAGGTGATAAGCTGGCTTTGGATATTTTTGAATTTACCGGTAGTGTATTGGGAAAAGCTCTGGCTAACTTTATTGCCTTCTCAAGTCCGGAAGCTATTATCTTATTCGGTGGCTTGGCAAAATCGGGTGATTATATCATGAAACCGATTCAGAAAGCAATCGATGATAATATCTTGAAAATTTATGCAGGAAAGACAAAATTACTTCTTTCTCAGTTGAAAGATGCAGATGCAGCTGTATTAGGTGCAAGTGCATTGGGTTGGGAAGTAAAAGAAGACTGATTATTCCTTCACATGTTATATTTAAGAAAAGGCTACCCTTTGGGGTGGTCTTTTCTTTGTATATACAGGTTTGTTTTTTCGGAGGCAGAATACCTTCTTTGAGGAGCTTCAGACGCCTTGTCGTTTCAAGTGATTTGCCTTGGTGTTTTAATCTGTTCGCCTTGGCATTTCAACTCTTCCGCTTCGACGAGTTTGCGGCATGTTTTTGGGGCTTGTATTGACATGGAAAGGAAGGCGGAGTCTGGGGAGCAGAAGGGAGGAACATAAAAATAAAAGAGGATATTTCGTGAGAAATACCCTCTTTTATATGTAAGGAAGTAATTGTTTTCAGAATTATGCGTTAACGCGTTTTTCCTGAATTCTGGCTTTCTTACCGGTAAGTGCACGCAAGTAGTACAATTTAGCACGGCGTACTTTACCCACCTTGTTTACAGTAATGCTGTCGATAGCCGGAGATTCCAACGGGAAAATACGTTCTACACCTACAGTTCCTGACATCTTACGTACGGTGAAGCGTTTTTTGTCACCATGACCTGCGATTTTGATAACAACACCACGGTACAACTGTACACGTTCTTTGCTACCTTCAACGATACGGTATGCTACTGTAATAGTATCACCAGCTTTGAATGAAGGATGCTGTTTGCCAGTAGCAAATGCTTCTTCTGCAATTTTAATTAAATCCATTTTTCTTTTTAAATTAAATTGTTTATCGTTACAACGCAACATACCAAGTAACTCTTCTTTGGCAGCGATTGCGCGAAAGCGGTGCAAAGTAAGTGATTTTTGGGCACATAGCCAAATATTTCATGGGGTTTTTAAAAAAAATGCGAGGTTCTTTCGCTTCGTTTTGTGCTTTTCTTGTGAGACTTTTCTTTTTTGGTTATTTTTACCCCAATAAACAAATTGGTTTATGAAGAAGTGTGTTTTGAAGAATAATATTTTAGTGTTGGCGTTTGCCGGATTCGCTACTTTGGCAGGATGTAAATCCGGTTATTCGTTAGTGGAGGTAGAGGGAAGCCCTATTCCTGTTACCGCTGAGTATGAAGCATATCCTGATATGGAAGCGGAGGAGATACTCCGTCCATATAAGTTGAAGGTGGATAGTATGATGTTGCCCGTAATCGGACATTCGGCTGCAAATTTGACAGCCAAACGTCCGGAGTCTCCCTTGTCGAACCTGATTGCTGATGTGCTGCGTGGTGCAGCCAGGCCGGTGGTGGGAAGAGAGGCCGATGTGGCGGTGATGAATATGGGTGGCATCCGGAATGCATTGCCGAAGGGAGACATTACCTTTGGCACCATTTATGAGATTGCGCCTTTTGAGAATGCATTGTGCCTGCTGACTATGGATGGAGCTACGCTGGAAAAGCTTTTTGAGCAAATAGCAGCCGTGGGCGGTGAGGGCTTGAGCGGGGCAAACCTGACTATTAACAACGGGAAAATATTTGAGTCACCGCAAGTGAACGGCAAGTTTATTGACCCGAAGAAGGAATACATCGTAGCTACGATTGACTATTTGGCAGAAGAAAACGATCGGTTGTCGGCTTTCCGTGAAGCGAAGTCGAAGACGGTATATAAAGACAAACTGCTGCGTAACTTGCTGCTCGACTACGTGAAAGAGATGCAAAAGAAAGGGAAAGCGGTTGATGCCAAAGTAGAAGGGCGAATCCAAATGGTTGAAATTATAACAATAAGAGAAGATTGATGCCATGAAAAAAATATATGTATTTTTATTTGCATGCTTGCTTTCAAGTGTGCTTTCTGCTCAAGGCAGTAAGGAGTTGTACATTCTCCATACCAATGATACTCACAGTAGAATTGAGCCGTATGCTTCTTCTTTCCCTGATACTCTGGTGGCAGGAAAAGCCGGATTTCTCCGGCGGGCTGCGCTGATTAAACAGCAGCGGAAAGAGCATAAGAATTTGCTGTTGTTTGATTGCGGCGACTTTTCACAAGGAAGCCCTTATTATAACCTGTTTAAGGGGGAAGTAGAAATCAAATTGATGAATGCGATGGGGTACGATGCCGGAACCATCGGAAACCATGAGTTTGACTTCGGCTTGGAAAATATGGCGCGTTTGTTTAAAATGGCGAAGTTTCCGATTGTCTGTGCCAACTACGATGTACAAGGTACGGTGCTCGAAGGATTGGTCAAAGAGTATGTTGTGCTGGAGCGCGAAGGAGTCCGTATCGGTGTCTTCGGGTTAGGTCCTAAGCTGAGTGGGCTGGTGGCTCATTCTTGTTCGGGAGATGTGAAGTTTGAAGACCCGATAGCGGAGGCACAGCGTGTGGCTGATTGGTTGAAGGAACAGGAAGCATGCGACTTGGTTATTTGCCTGTCTCATTTAGGATGGGAAGGGAAGCCTTACTCGGATGTGGAACTGATCAAGCATACCCGTCATATAGATATCGTATTGGGAGGACACTCACATTCTTTCTTCGATGCTCCTAAATATTATAAGAACTTAGATGGAATGGATATTCCGCTTCAGCAGATGGGTAAACATGCTGCTTTTGTGGGTAAGATGGTTGTAAAAATGCAAAAGGATTGATAGCAAATGAATATTCGTATGAACTGGTTAGGTATATGCTTGCTGATGATGGGGCAGGCACTGATGGCGCAGGTTTCTTCTCCTCGTTTGCAGGCAGATGATGTTGAGGCTTGCAGGCAGTGGGTTGATGAACAGATGAACGCAATGACACTGAAGCAGAAGGTAGGACAGTTGTTTATTCACACGGTAGCTCCGCTTACTACGCAAGCCAACCGGAAGAACATCGAGCAGGCTGTAACGGAGTATGGTATGGGTGGACTTTTGTTTTCGGGTGGAGATATTCAGAAGCAGATTGAACTGACAAACTATGCGCAGGGATTGGCTTCGGTTCCTTTGATGATTACCTTTGATGGTGAATGGGGACTGGCCATGCGCTTGAAAGGAACTCCGTCGTTTCCGCGTAACAGAGTGTTGGGCTGTATTCAGAATGATTCTTTGCTTTATGAATATGGGCGTGAAGTGGCTCGTCAATGCCGTGAAATAGGAGTGCACGTAAACTTTGCACCGGTGGCTGATGTGGATAATAATCCCAAGAATCCGGTTATCAATACACGCTCGTTTGGCAGTATTCCTTTGCAGGTAGCCCGGAAGGCGGTAGCCTATTCGCATGGACTGGAGGATGGGGGCGTGCTGGCTGTGTGTAAACATTTTCCCGGACATGGAGATACGGAAACAGACTCTCATAAATCGCTTCCGGTTTTGAATTTTGACCGGGCTCGTCTGGATAGCGTGGAATTGCTTCCTTTCCGGGAAGCAATCCGTGCCGGGGTGGGCGGTATGATGGTTGGTCATTTACATGTTCCTTCCTTGGGAAAAAAGCCGGCATCTATCTCATCCGACATCGTAGCTGGGGTACTTCAAAATGAGCTGGGCTTTCATGGACTGACATTTACCGATGCCTTGGAGATGAAAGGTATTTCCGGTAATGAAGCTGTATGTGCGCAGGCTTTGATGGCAGGAAACGATATGTTGCTTGCTCCTCGTAACTTGAAGCGTGAACTGGCTGGGGTAATGAGTGCCATCCGCTCTGGTAAGTTGAGCGAGGAATCGATTAATGAAAAATGCAGGAAGGTGCTTACCTTTAAATATATCCTGGGCGTAAATCAGCAGAAAAAAGTCTCAGGAAACGGGGTGATGAGCCGCTTGAATACACCGGAAACGGAGGTGCTGATGAATAAACTGAAGCAAGCAGCGGTTACGCTGGTGAAAAATGAGGAAGATGTGTTGCCGCTCGACTTGTCGCTTTCTGGTACGGTGCTGTTAAGTATTTCTTCTACTCTGACTGAAGACTATCCGTTTTACCGTAGTTTGCGTGAAACCTTACCTGTTACATGGATTCGGGCTAACTTAGACTCGCTTGCATCGATTCGCAAACGTATCCGTCCGGCTCAGCGGGTTATTGTGGCAGTACACGATTCGAAAGTGGCTTCTTATAAAGGATTGATAGAGCAGCTGGCTGCCGATAAGCCTGTGGTGCTGGTTTGTTTTAATTCGTTGAAGGTATTGGGCGGATTGAATCAGGCTGTTAAGAAATCATCGTCGGTGGTACTCGCTCACTCAGGAGAACCTGAGATTCAGCGCTATGTGGCGGATGTGCTGATTGGAAAACAGGAAGTTAATGGTCGGCTGTCTGTCCCTTTGGGCATTTATCCGGCAGGTACAGGAGTTACACTTGATCCGGATCGTCCTCAGGAATATACTCCTGAAGAGCTGAATATGAATGCAGCATTGCTTTCGCGTATTGATTCAATTGCACGCGAAGGGATAGATAAAGGGGCTTATCCCGGATGTCATGTACTGATTTATCGTTACGGTATGCCGGTTTATAATAAATGTTTTGGTACACATACGTATGAGGGGAAAGAGCCGGTTCGTGAAAACGACTTGTATGATCTGGCTTCATTGAGCAAGACTACCGGTACGCTTCTGGCTGTAATGAAACTGTATGATGAAGGAAAGTTCGGACTGACTGACAAGGCTTCTAAATACTTGCCTTTCTTGAAAGGCACTGACAAGCAAAACATCACGATTCAGGACTTGTTGTACCATGAATCTGGCTTGCCTGCTTATTATCCCTTTTATAGGGAGCTGATAGACCTTAAGACCTGTAAGGGAGGTTTGTTCCGCAAGAAACCGGATGCGCACCATCGGATTCAGATTGAACCCAATTTATATGCTTGTTCCGACTTTTCTTACAAGAGTGAATGGGTATCTATGAAACCTTCGCCCGATTATCCGCTTCAAGTGGCTGCTAATTTGTTTGTAAGAAAAGAGTTTCGTGATTCTGTTTTACATAAAATAGCAGAACAACCTTTAAAAGGGCGGTCTTACCGGTATAGCTGCTTGAATTTTATCTTGCTGAAAGAATTGGTTGAGGTGGTTTCTGGAGAATCGATGGATACGTACTTGGAGCGTGTGTTTTATAAGCCGATGGGACTTACACGTACGCTTTATAATCCGCTGGCACGCTTCCCGAAAGAAGAGATTGTGCCGACGGTGAAAAATGACTTTTTGCGCAGAGGACCGCTGCAAGGGTATGTGCATGATGAGGTGGCTGCTTTTTTAGGCGGAGTTTCTGGAAACGCAGGCTTGTTTTCTACGGCTCAAGATGTGGCGCGTATTTATCAGATGTTGCTCGATAAAGGAGTCTGCGGTGACCGCCGTTACTTGAGTAGGGCTACTTGTGAACTGTTCTTGAAAGTGAAGTCGAATAACAGTCGTCGTGGTTTGGGGTTTGATAAACCTGATATGGATAATCCTGATAAAGGTCCCTGTGCTGCTGAAGCTACGGCTTCTACATTCGGTCATACCGGGTTTACCGGTACATGTGCCTGGGCTGACCCGGATAATGAGTTGATTTTTGTCTTCTTGTGTAACCGCATCTATCCCCGTCCGTTTGACCGTAAGAACCTGATGCGGCTGGATATCCGTACGCGTATGCAGCAAGTAATGTATCAGTCTTTAATGAAATAATATTATTTAGACAAAGTACAAATTATGTAGATTTTGCAATGTAGATGTTACAATGAATAGTAAAAACATTACCTTTGTATCATCAATTAGTACTAATAATAACTTAACTTTTTTACAACAATGGCTTACGTAATTAGTGACGATTGTATCGCTTGCGGTACTTGTATCGATGAATGCCCGGTTGGCGCAATCTCTGAAGGTGACAAATATTCTATCAATCCGGATGCTTGTACAGAATGTGGTACCTGCGCTGACGTTTGTCCTTCTGAAGCTATCAGCTTGGGATAATAAGAGTACAGTCGTCTGTATGACAACTAACACAACGCTGTTTCTCCGTTGGAGAGACAGCGTTTTTTTATGCCTCCTCTGGTGTGTCTCCTTGAGTGGCAATGGTGAATGGAATGAGAAACATTCTTGGATGGCAGGTGAAAGAAAACCTTGTTGTTACTAACGGCGTTTTGCTGTTGCTCTTATGGTGAAGTAAGAGAGAATGTTCGTTTTTCTTCTCTCCTAAAAGAGTTTTCACGGAATTTGCTTGCATCCTACACGTTTTTTGATTAATCTATTTGAAAACAAGATTTTGCAGCGTGTAAGGCGCAGTGCTGTACGGTGTAGGGTATTGTAGGGCGCTTTACGCTGGAATGAGGAAGGAGAATGAGGAAAGAAATGGATTTATACCTTAGTTTATAAGCGGAATCAACAATAGTCTGTCAATCAAATAGTCTTGAAAAGTGGCATAAAAAAAGAGATGCCTTAAAAAGACATCTCTTTTTAAATTCTTTAAGAAGTAATCAAGAATTATGCTTCAGCCGGAGCTTCAGTTGCTTCTTCAGCCGGAGCTTCTTCAGCGTTAGCGGCAGCTTCTGCTTCTGCTTTAGCAGCAGCTTCAGCAGCTTTCTTTTCTGCTACTTTCTTAGCGATTTCTTCGTTTACTTTCTTTTCAGCTTCCAAACGTGCTTTTTCAGCAGCTTTCTTAGCTTCTTCTTCTTTAGCTTTTAATGCAGCCAAACCTGCTTGTTTGTTTTCTTTCCAAGCGTTGAAGCGAGCTTCTGCAGTAGCCTCGTCGAATGCACCTTTAGCAACACCGCCCATCAAGTGTTTTTTCATGTAAACACCTTCACGAGACAAAATGTTACGTACAGTGTCAGTAGGCTGTGCTCCTACCATTACCCAATGGTAAGCACGTTCAAAATTCAAATCTACTGTGGCAGGATTGGTGTTAGGGTTGTAAGTACCAATTTTTTCAGTAAATCTACCATCACGTGGTGCTCTTGCGTCTGCAATAACGATAGCGTAGAACGCATATCCTTTGCGTCCGTGTCTTTGCAATCTGATTTTAGTTGCCATTTCTTAGTTGTTTTTTTTATAATTAATGATTTGAATTATGCTAATAACCCGTATTAGCGGCTGCAAAGGTATAATTTTTATTTTGAATGACAAAGCCTTGTGGCTTATTTATTTAGTTCGCGCAGCCATTTCTCTAATTCGCCGGTCCATTGACGCTTGTAGATGAAGCGGTCTTGGTATCCCCATCCATGGTTGCCTGTGGGATAAATATGCATGGTGGCAGATACTTGCTTATTGGTTAGAGCCGTGTAATAGTCTATACTATTTCTAACCGGAACTACCGTATCGTCTGAACTGTGCATGATAAATGCCGGAGGAGTTTGTGCGGTAACTTGTTTTTCGTTTGAGTAAAGAGTTTCCAGTTCCTTGCTTGCCGGTTTTCCCAGCAAATTGTCGTGTGACCCCATATGGGTATACGTAGGATCCATGGTGATAACCGGATAGAATAAAATCTGAAAGTCGGGGCGTGTGTCATGGGTAAAATGAGTTGCTGCGGTACTTGCCAGATGACCTCCGGCTGACGATCCCATTATACCTACTTTTTTGATGTTCCATTGTGCTGCATTCTTGTGCATAATGCGGATTGCTTCCTGTACGTCGCTTAGAGGAACATCATGATGTCCGTGAGGCATTCGGTATTTTAATACAGCATAGGTAATGCCTTGTGCATTAAACCAGTCTGCCATATCAAGTCCTTCATGATTCATGGCAAGCATGGCGTAAGCTCCACCCGGGCAGGCAACGATGGAAAGCCCGTTTGCTTCTTTGGCAGGGAATACATAAAGAATGGCTGCTTCATTTGTTCCGTTTTGGTTAGGAGCTCCGTTTTCCCATAATTTTATTTCAATGGGTTTTTGTGCCGATAGTAAAGTGGCTATAAATAAAAAGGCGGTGAATAAAAAGGATGTTTTCATAGGATATGCTAAATGGTTATTTCGTAGGTGTTTAAATATAAGTTTGTAAGCTCCCTGTTCTTCTAATCAGAAGAAAGGGAGTTTACAAACTTAAAAATGGTATAAATTTATTTCTTTAGTTTTAAGCTTGCTTTCACAAGGAAAAGAATAAGTAAAATATATGCAATTAAAGATATGATTTCACTCATAGGATTGCTTAGCCAAGCTTCATTGATGAAGTTGATGTTGCAATAGCGCATAATGGCACTTACAACTCCCATCAATGCTCCACCGGCGATGAATCCTGAAGCGAGCAACGTACCTTGCTCATTACGCGCGTTGTTAACTGCCTCATCTTTGCTACGGGTAGTTACATACCAATTTACTGCGCCTCCTACAAGTAGCGGCAGGTTTAGCTCTAAAGGAATGAACATTCCTAAGGCAAAAGCCAGTGCGGGAACTTTAAAGAAAGTAAGGACCAAAGCCAATAGAGCACCTGTACCATAAAGTAACCAAGGAGCACCTACGCCATTCATTAACGGGTCGATAACCGCAGCCATGGCATTTGCCTGTGGAGCAGCAAGCTGACCGCTTGTAAATCCGTATGAATCATTCAGTACCATGATGACTCCACCTACCGTTGCTGCAGAAACCAGTGTTCCTAAAAACTTCCAGGTTTCCTGTTTGCGGGGTGTACTTCCTAACCAGTAACCAATCTTCAGGTCGGTAATAAATCCTCCAGCCATTGATAAGGCTGTGCAGACTACACCTCCCATCACCAGAGCTGCCACCATGCCGGTTGCTCCGTTTAATCCTACAGCTACCATGATGACAGAAGCCAGAATCAGAGTCATCAGGGTCATTCCTGATACCGGATTCGTTCCGACAATAGCAATGGCATTGGCTGCTACAGTGGTAAAAAGGAACGAAATACCTGCCACTAACAGAATGGCAACTGCCGTGTGAAGAATATTCCCCTGCATTACATCGAAGTAGAAGAACAGCAAGATGAGAAGCAAGGTAAATATAGAACCGAACGCAATGATTTTCATTGGAATATCTTTCTGCGTACGTTCTACATTATCTTCCGCCTTTTTACCTCCCATTTCCTTGGAAGCCAGACTTACTGCACTTTTTATGATACCCCATGAGCGGACAATACCGATGATACCTGCCATTGCGATACCTCCGATACCAATGCTCTTGGCATATTCTTTGAAAATCATCTCGGGTGACATGTCTTTTACTGCTGTAGCGATTTCCGGATTCCAGGCATTCAATACTTGATCACCCCAGATAAGTGAAAAACCGGGAACAATAATTAACCATACAGCCAAAGAACCCGCACAGATGATGGCGGCATATTTTAATCCGATGATGTATCCTAAGCCAAGAACAGCAGCTCCCGTATTGATTTTAAATACGAGCTTAAACTTATCGGCAATCATTTCTCCCCATCCGCATACCCTGCTGGTGAAGTTTTCATTCCACCATCCGAAAGAACCTACGATGAAGTCGTATAATCCACCGATGGCACCGGCTATCAATAAAGGTTTAGCCTGGTCACCTCCTTTTTCACCTGAAACAAGTACCTGTGTGCTTGCTGTGGCTTCAGGGAAAGGATATTCTCCATGTTTATCTTTTACGAAATATTTTCGGAACGGAATTAAGAACAAAATGCCTAAAACTCCTCCGAGCAAAGAACTGATAAACATTTGCATGAAGTTGACTGTCATTTCAGGATACTTTTCCTGAAGGATATAAAGAGCCGGCAGGGTAAAAATGGCTCCGGCAACGATTACTCCCGAGCAGGCACCTATGGACTGAATCATGACATTTTCCCCTAAAGAGTTTTTGCGCTTGGTGGCACTTGAAACGCCGACAGCGATAATGGCAATAGGGATGGCGGCTTCGAATACCTGTCCGACTTTGAGACCGAGATAGGCTGCGGCAGCCGAGAAAATTACAGCCATTATAATTCCCCATGAAACCGACCAGAGGTTTACTTCGGGATAGGTTTTTTGAGGTGACATGAGAGGGTTATACTCTTCTCCTTTCTTTAGTGGTCGGAATGCGTTTTCCGGCAGTCCTACCTGTTTTTCCATTTCTTCTTTCATGTGTGTTTCGGTATGATTATCAAGATAAACTATGTGTTAATAGCTTGTTTTTAAAACTTGTTTCAGACGTTCTATTACATCCGGGCTTTTTATTTCTTTTTTTCCGGTCAGGATGAAAGAAAAATGATCAGCTAAAATTTCTTCCGGATTGATGATATAATTCGTGTTTTCGCCTACCTGACTCAGGAAATCTTCTGCATCGCTGAGGTTGTAAATGAGGGTTTCTCCGTTATGTTGGATAGGGATAAACTGTTCATTCAAAGGAATAAGTCCCACTTTGGCATACTCAAAGAATGAGCCGGCTCCGTTGTAGGCTTTCGGTGTATAAAGTAGCATGGTGCAGTTTTTCTTTTCTCCCTGAATGGTGAATACGCCATAGCTGTCATGGCTGCTGATATCAGGATTGGATATACGTTTTTCAATAATGTCAGCCGGAAAAAGAATTTCGCGGTTAAGTACATGAAAACCGATGGTGCTGTAAGCTGCAGCTTTAAACTTTTTATTACTGCGTGTAAGAATGTGGAAGATTTCATGAGATAGAATGCGGGTTAACGTTTCATCGGAAGCTTCGTTCAAAATATTTTCGCCTAAAGCAATCCAGTTTTTACGTGTATATCCGCCAGCTCCGCCTTCTTCCTTCATGGTAGTTTTTACCAAAACAACTTCATTGGGGAAAGGTAGGGTAAGTTTCTGCTTCTTTATTTGAGTATTGATTGCTTTCATTGCCCGATTAATTCTTTCTTTTTCTTTGTCGCTCCAGTTACGGGTTTCATTCATGGCTAAAGTAAGCAACTGTGACTTTTTTCCTTCTGTGGTCTGCAAGCGTGAATTTATATCAAACTGATTCCAGTTTCGGGTGTAATCATCGATATCCGTAATGAGCATTTGGGCTTCAGCCCGGGTAGCAAAGCGGAAAGAAGGAGTAGAGTTGCTTTGTGCACAGACAGAAGAAGCTACTGAGAGGAGCAAGGAAATTCCCCATGCTATGAAAAGGGTACGCGGTATTTTCATCATAATCAAAGTTTATTGGTATACATAATTTCTTCAAAGCGGTAAATATAGAAGAATATTTTTGTTCCTTCTAATCTTGAAAAAGATTTTTTTTGATATTCACCTCTTTTTAAGGGACTGTTAAAACGTATTTATTCAGAGAGATACTGTAGAATATCTGCTGACCGGTCGGCAATAAAGTCTGGCTGATAAGACTCCAGCTCGGCGCGTGGACGGAACCCCCAGCTGACTCCGATAGTGGTTACACCTGCATTTTTCCCCGTTTGCATATCTACACATGAATCACCCACATAAACCGTTTCCAAGGGGGTTACACGGGCCTTTTCCATAATTTCAAACACAATATGCGGATGAGGCTTGGAAGGCACCCCCTCTCTTTGTCCGAGTATTTCTGTAAAGTCTATCTCCGGGAAAAACTGATGAACTAGCTTGCGTGTAGCTTCTTGGTATTTATTCGACGCAACTGCTATTTTCATTCCTTTTTCTTGAAGTGTTTTCAGCAAGGTCGGAATGCCGGGGTAGGGACGGCTTAAATCTGCATTATGCAGGTTATAAAAAGGGATGAACTCCGACCGTATTTTCAGAATGTTTTCTTCCGAGCGTGCGCCTTCGGGTAAGGCTCGTTCGAATAACTTGTTTATACCGTTTCCTACAAAAAAACGATAAGCGTCTGTCTCGTGGGTAGGATAGCCAAATAAAGATAAGGCTTGATTGGTTGCAGTGGCAAGGTCGGCAATGGTATCCAGTAAGGTTCCGTCTAAATCGAATATAATGATTTTTTTCATAAGAGAATCTGAAAGATTAGGGGTAATAAGTAGCCTCTATTCCAACCTGCTCGCACTGAGCTCCCATAGGAGGATTTTGTTTATACAGGCAGATGGTTATTTCTGTCAGGTTGGGGAAGCTTTTAAACAGCTGGCGAGCTATCCGATAGGCAGCATGCTCTAAAAGGAGTGAGGGAATTTTCATTTCAGCTTTTACCACTTCAAAAACATGAGCGTAATTGATGGTTCCTTCTAACCGGTCGTTTTCGGCAGCTTGTGTGAAGTCGGTTTTCAAGCGTAAATCAATGGTATATTCTGCCCCTACTTTATTTTCTTGAGGCAATACTCCGTGGAAAGCATATAGTTTCAGCCCTTTCAGATGAATATACATGGAGTTGGAAGTCATGGCAGTAATGGTTTAAAGTGAGAGAAAGGTATGTCTGAATAGCTTCATAGACATACCTTTCTTTTATAAAAACTCGGTTTGTTTATCCGCAGCGGGAAGAACCGCAGGTTTTACAGATAAGACAACCTTCTTGATAAACTAAAGTTTCATGACCACAGTTCGGACATTTAACTCCTTTGGCTTCTGTACCGTCTTGTACGTATTTCTTTAAAGCACGAACTACACCATTTTTCCAAGTGTTGATATTCTCACTGTCAAGCTGAAGTGAGTCAACCAACTTGATTACCTGTTCAATAGGCATACGCCAGCGCAATACGCCAGAAATAAGTTTTGCATAGTTCCAGTATTCTTTATTGAATTTTTCAGAAAGTCCTTCAATCGTCATTTTATAACCCCGTTTGTTTTCAAACTGGAAGTCATAACGCTTCACACCATCTTCATCGTAGTTTTTGATAATGCGTCCGCAGGTTACTGACTTAGGCAGCAGGATGCCCTCTTCATCATCTTGCAGACCTGTGAAGATTTCGTAGGGATGTCCGTCGAGTATGCCCACAAATGCAACCCATTTCTCTTTGTTGTTTTGGAAGCGAACAACATCAGCTTCCAATACTTTCGGGCGCACTTCTACTACTTGAGGCGGCTTACAGTGGCATTCTTCTTCTTTTTTCTTTTCTTTTTTTGTAGAAATCAAAACTCCGGCGCGTGAGCCATCACGATAGACTGTACATCCTTTGCATCCAGAACGCCATGCTTCTACATAAAGGCGGTTTACGAGACCTTCATCCACATTGTTGGGAAGGTTGATGGTTACGCTGATAGAGTGGTCAACCCATTTTTGGATGCGTCCCTGCATTTTGACTTTCATCAGCCAGTCTACATCGTTTGATGTTGCTTTATAATAAGGTGACTTCGCAACCAGTTCTTCAATTTCTTCTTGGCTATATCGCTTGTCCGGATCATATCCGTTTATTTTCATCCAAGTAAGGAACTTATGGTGGAATATCACGTATTCTTCAAAAGCATCTCCTGTTTCATCTATAAAGTCAACGTGTACATTAGCATCGTTGGGGTTTACTTTGCGGCGGCGTTTGTAAACCGGCATGAAGACCGGTTCAATACCTGATGTAGTTTGAGTCATCAAGCTGGTTGTTCCGGTAGGAGCAATGGTCAGACAGGCAATATTGCGTCGTCCGTATTGCTTCATTTCTTCATATAGAGCAGGGTCTGCCTCTTTGATGCGGTTGATGAACGGGTTGTTCTTTTCACGTTCGGCGTCGTAGATTTCAAAGGCTCCGCGTTCTTTTGCCATATTGACAGAAGAACGGTAAGCTTCCAGAGCTATTGTTTTATGAACTTTTTCAGAAAAGTCGGTTGCCTCTTCTGTTCCATAGTGTAATCCCATGGCAGCCAGCATGTCTCCTTCGGCAGTAATACCTACACCGGTACGGCGTCCGAGACCAGATTTCTGGTATATTTTCTCCCACAGATGACGTTCGCTTCCTTTCACCTCTTCGCTTTCCGGGTCCGATTCAATCTTGTCCATGATTCGTTCAATCTTTTCCAGCTCCAGGTCGATGATGTCATCCATAATGCGCTGAGCCAGTGCAATATGTTTTTTGAACAAGTCGAAATCAAAGTATGCTTCCGGGGTAAACGGATTAATCACGTAAGAATACAGATTGATGGCAAGCAGTCGGCAAGAGTCGTATGGACACAAGGGTATTTCCCCGCACGGATTGGTAGATACGGTGCGGAAGCCTAAGTCTGCATAACAGTCGGGAACTGATTCACGTATGATGGTATCCCAAAACAAAACACCCGGTTCAGCCGATTTCCATGCATTGTGTACAATCTTTTTCCATAATGCAGCAGCATTGATTTCCTTTTGTACGGTGGGATGTTCAGAGTTGATGGGGAAGCGCTGTGTATACATGCGGTTTTCTACAGCAGCTTGCATGAACTCGTCGTCCAGTTTTACAGATACATTAGCTCCGGTAACTTTTCCCTCCGTCATTTTGGCATCGATAAACGACTCAGAATCGGGGTGCTGGATTGACACGCTCAGCATGAGGGCTCCTCGGCGTCCGTCCTGTGCCACTTCGCGGGTAGAGTTTGAATAGCGTTCCATGAAAGGAACCAGTCCGGTAGAAGTCAGTGCGGAGTTTTTTACGGGAGAACCTTTAGGACGGATGTGTGACAAATCATGCCCTACACCTCCACGTCGCTTCATTAATTGAACCTGTTCTTCATCAATACGGATAATAGCTCCGTATGAATCGGCATCTCCATCCAATCCAATGACAAAGCAGTTTGACAGAGAGGCTACCTGAAAGTCATTGCCGATACCGGTCATTGGACTTCCTTGGGGCACAATGTAAGTGAAGTGATCGAATAAATCGAACAATTCCTGTGAGCTTAATCCGTTCGGATATTTGGCTTCGATGCGTGCCACCTCATTGGCAAGTCGCCAATGCATGTCTTCTGGGGATTTTTCATAAATATTTCCAAAAGAATCTTTCACTGCATACTTATTTACCCAAACGCGGGCTGCAAGTTCGTCTCCTTTGAAATACTGTAATGAAGCTTCAAAAGCTTCATCGTAGCTATACGTTTTTTTTTCCACGATGTTGATGGTATATAATAAGTTTGTTATTTTGCAGGCTTGGGTTGTAGAAGTTTCGCCTTTGTCAATAACGAACGCTGCAAAGGTAAACAGGGTTTTTAAATTGGCAAAATAAAAAAGAAAGAAGTTATCAACAGGTTTGATTGTTTTCTGTTTTTAATTGTTAATCTATTGATCATTAAATAATTGAAAAATCTTACAAGTTGACAAGTTTTCCAAAAAGGAAAACTTGTTTGTTTCGTTCTTTTTGTTATGTGGGGCTTTGTTCCGTTTTGTTCTCTTTTGTTTTCAGGGAAACGGAGAGATGTGGAAACCGGAAATGAGGAGGCTTTGCTGAAGAATGAAGAGAAGAATGTGGGGGTCTGGTTTATGTCGGCTGGTGAGTGGAGTGACGGGGAGTTCTATATTGAAAATGAATGAAGGATGTCTTGCTGATATTCGTTTAAATTCGTTATATTTGTTTCATAAATATAGGAGGCTATATTTATGAGAGTAATTTTTAATTGGTATAATTTATATGGAATCAATAAAAAACCGGAGAACGATACGCAAGTATAAGCAGGAAGATATTCCTGCTGATTTGCTGAATGGATTATTGGAAGAGGCTTTCCGTGCTTCTACGATGGGGAATATGCAACTTTATAGTGTGGTGGTAACTCGGCAAGCTGAGATGAAGAAGAAGCTGGCACCGGCTCATTTTAATCAGCCTATGGTGACTTCGGCTCCGGTGGTACTGACTTTCTGTGCCGATTTCAACCGCTTTTCGGAGTGGTGCCGTTTGCGTAAGGCAGAGCCGGGTTATGCCAATTTTATTTCTTTCCTGAATGCGGCAACCGATGCACTTCTGGTAACTCAGAATTTCTGTACGTTGGCTGAAGAAGCTGGATTGGGTATCTGTTATTTGGGGACTACCATTTATAATCCGGATCAGATTATTGAAGCTCTTCATCTTCCGAAGCAGGTAATTCCTGTGGCTACCATCACGGTGGGTTATCCGGATGAGTGTCCGCAGCAGCCCGACCGCCTTCCGTTGCGTGGGGTAATCCATGAGGAAACTTATCATGACTATACTCCGGAAATGATTGACGATATATTTTCCTACAAAGAATCGCTTCCGGAAAACCAGCATTTTGTGGAGATTAATCATACAGAGACTTTGGCTCAGATTTTTACGGATATCCGTTATAAGAAATCGGATAATGAGCTGATGTCTGAACGGCTAAAGCAAGTACTGAAGAATCAGGGATTTGAGGATTGATGAAAAATAGATTGGCTTGCGCTTTTCTGGTGTCAACAGATGGGTGCTTTAAATGCTGAAGTCTTTAAGTGAAGACGTCTTGGTGTTTGAGTGAAAATGATTAGGCGAGTTGATGGAAACGCCGAGGCGAATTTTTGCTTTTGGCAGGGAGTTAGAATTCCTTTTCATCAGGCAGTTGCCCCCTGTCTGTACCTTGATATATAAGAGGTGCAGGCAGGGGCAGTTGTTTTTATCAGTTGAAAGTTTCTTCTTTAAATTTCCCAAGTCATTCCGTCGAAAGCCAAGTGGGTGTGTGGCGGAAGATCTTGGTTTACCTGCTTATGCAGACCAATCTGGTGACTCATGTGAATAAAATAAGTTTCCTTGGCTCCGATGCGTTCGGCTTGTTTTAACGCTTCGTCAAGAGATTGGTGTGTCCAATGTTTTTCAATGCGTAATGCATTCATGATTAGGCAGTCAAGCCCTTCGAGCAAGGGGTAAGATTCTTCAGGGACAGTAAGCATGTCGGTAATCCATGCCATGTTTCCGATGCGGTATCCCAAGATGGGAAGCTGCCCGTGCATCACCCGGAAAGGAAGAACTTCCACCGTATGTTTTCCGTCGCAGCTGGTAAGGAAGAACGGTTTGCCGGGTTGCACCCGCTTTAAGGGAATATGAGGAACTCCCGGATAGGGGTGTTTGACGAAGCAATAGGGCATACGGCTCTGCAGGCGGTCGGCCACATAATCTTCCGAGCAGACAGGTATATCACGAAACGGACAGAAAGGGCGTAAGTCATCTAATCCACCTACGTGGTCATAATGCTCATGGGTAATTAGCACGCCGTCAATGGCCCGGAAGTCATTTAACCGAATCATCTGTTCCCGAAAATCAGGTCCGCAGTCGATAAGAATCCGTACTCCGTTGGTTTCTACCATTCCAGAGCAGCGCAAACGCTTGTCGTGCGGGTCGGTGCTGGTACACACCTCACACGTGCAGCCTATTTGAGGAACTCCAATGGAGGTTCCACTGCCTAATATGGTTATTTTCATTGTCTAAATAAAGTTTACTTCAGGATGTATGGTTACTCCGAATTTATTTTCTACAGAAACGATGATTTCATGAGCCAAATGAATGACATCGTTTCCGGTAGCCCCGCCCATGTTGACCAGAACTAATGCTTGCTTGTCGTATACGGCGACAGGTCCTATGGCTTTACCTTTCCATCCACACTGGTCAATCATCCATCCGGCAGGTATTTTTACGAGTTCTTTTCCTGCAGCATAGTGAGGCATATCGGGATATTGCTGTTGCAGTGTTTCAAACTGTTTTCGGGGAATGACAGGATTCATGAAAAAGCTGCCTGCATTTCCTAATGTTTTAGGGTCGGGAAGTTTTGCTTCTCGAATACGGATGATGATATTCCTCAGATGGGCGAGGGTAAGCGTACACCCTTCCTTTTCCAGTTCATTCCGGATATTTCCATAGTCAAGGTGGAAAGAAGGTTGTTTGCTTAAGCGATATACAACATGGGTAACGATGTATTCTCCTTTGAGTTCTTTTTTGAAAATGCTGTTGCGGTATGCATAATGGCATTCGGTATTTGAAAACGTCCGTTTTTCTCCAGTTGCTACACGGATGGTTTCCACCTGAACAATCAAATCTTTTACCTCTACACCATAGGCGCCGATGTTTTGTACGGCTGAGGCTCCCACTTCGCCCGGAATCAGGGATAAATTCTCGGCTCCATACCATTCCTGGCCGATGGTGTATGCCACAAAATCATCCCATATCTCTCCGGCTCCTACTCTGACCTCTATCCATTCATCTGTTTCATAAACCACTTCATAACCTTTGATGGCCGAGTGTAAGATAATTCCCTTGTAATCGGCTGTAAATAAGAGATTGCTTCCTCCTCCGATGTGTAAGAGTGGATCCGGTTTGCCGGATTGTGTTATTAAAAAGTCAGTTAAATCTTTAGCTGAATCGTATTCAACAAAGAGAGCAGCCTGTACATCCATACCAAAGGTGTTATACGGAAGTAGAGGGTGGTTGGTATATTTTTTTATCATATTTTATTTAGTCACTTAAATCTTCAAATTTTGTCAGTTTCCAGACTCCTCCTTTGCGTTCGAAATACAAAACGTTGCTGAATCCGTTGCCAAATCCTTTATACTCTACAATTTTATATCTGGAGTCGGCTGCTTCCGGTTGCCCGTAATGCACATTTGTCAGCCGGGCTTTCATGATGGGAGGCCGGAAGGTAAACCATTGTCCTTCATCGAGCGTTGTTTCCAAAATCTGGAACTCATCTTCAGGGTCGGAGGTAACGAAAGCGAGCGGCCGGCGCAGACGTTGTCGCTGGAAAACAGAATCTTGAGAAAAGCGTTCATAGAAAGCATAAAAGTTTTCTGCTTCCTTGTTCTTGACTTTATACGCAGTTTTTATTTTGTTGATTGCTTCCAAGACCCACTGGTTGTCTTTGCGCTCGAAATAATATCGTTTAATTTTGTTTTCAGCCAGATAAATCCAGTCTATCTGTACACTGCGCAGAGCTGTATCTTTTTCCACTTCCATATCTTCCTCCTTGTCGAAAATAGTGGTATAGGCAGCTTCCTTACTGAAGATAGGGTCGTATTTCCATTTGGTTTTCTCAATACGTGTCACATGTTTTTCTTCATAAAGCGGAAGCGGGAAAATAATCCGCGAGCGTTGGAATGCTTCATCAGAAGCAAAGTTGTAGAAAAAGTCAGCAAAACTTTCGTCCGCTGCTATGGGAATTTCTTCCTCTTCTGCGTAACTATCGCTTGTGACGGAATCGGTTTCTACATTATTTATGGAATCTATTTGCTCGGTCAGTGCGATAAAAGGGTCGGTTTTTTTCTTTCCGTCTCCGCAGGAAGCCAATATACCCAGCAAACAAAATCCGATGACTAAATTTTTCATTGTTTCCTTAAATAATTCGGGACAAAAATACCTCTTTTTTCGTTTAGACATTCAATAAAAATGAGTTTTCTTTTTTATTATATCAAAAAACGGAATATTTCGGTTTAAATCCTTACCTTTGCACCTACGATAAAAATAAAAAAGAAATATGTTAGCGAAAATAGAACAGCTACTTCAGGAGATAGAAGGCGTTACTGCCCAGAATGCAGAAGAATTGGAGGCCTTACGTATTAAATATCTGAGTAAGAAAGGAGCCATTAATGCTTTGATGGCAGATTTCCGTAACGTGCCGGCTGAACAGAAGAAAGAAGTGGGCATGAAGTTGAATGAATTGAAAAATCGTGCACAGGAACGTATTTCGGCCTTGAAAGAGGCTTTCGAGTGTCAGGATAATGGTGCGGCTGAGTTAGATTTGACCCGTACGGCTTATCCGATAGACTTGGGAACCCGTCATCCGCTGACCATTGTGCGCAATGAAATCATCAACATCTTCAATCGTCTTGGCTTTACCATTGCCGATGGTCCCGAAGTGGAAGACGACTGGCATGTGTTTTCTTCAATGAATTTCGCAGAAGACCATCCGGCACGTGATATGCAAGATACTTTCTTTATTGAAAGCCATCCGGATATTATTCTTCGTACACATACCTCGTCTGTGCAAAGCCGTGTAATGGAAGTTTCTCAGCCTCCTATCCGCGTGATTTGTCCGGGACGTGTGTATCGTAATGAGGCTATCAGCTACCGTGCTCACTGTTTCTTCCATCAGGTGGAAGGTCTGTATATTGACAAGAACGTATCATTTACTGACTTGAAACAGGTGTTGCTGCAGTTTGCACAGGAAATGTTTGGTCCGCAGACTAAGATTCGTTTGCGTCCTTCGTATTTCCCGTTTACTGAACCGAGTGCTGAAATGGATATCAGCTGTGATATTTGTGGAGGAGAAGGCTGTCCGTTCTGTAAATATACCGGATGGGTTGAAATCTTGGGTTGCGGTATGGTTGACCCGGCTGTGCTTGAAGCAAATGGTATTGACAGCAAGGTTTATACCGGCTATGCTTTTGGTATGGGAGTAGAACGTATTACTAATTTGAAATATAAGGTGAAAGATTTGCGTATGTTCTCCGAGAATGACACTCGTTTCTTGGAAGAATTTGAGTCTGCGAACTAATTTTGCCGTATGTTGAATTTCCTTTCATTGGATGGGGTGTGAAAATCTCTTTGCAGTGAAAGGAAATTCTTGTTTTTATAATATCTTGGGTTATGGGAAAAGACCGATTGATGACATCGAGCTATTGTTTTATACTGGCTGCGAATTTCCTTCTTTATTTTGGTTTTTGGCTTTTAATACCAGTTTTTCCTTTTTATCTTTCTGAGATTTTCCACGTTTCTAATTCTACTATAGGTATCGTTCTTTCTTGTTATACGGTATCTTCATTGTGTATTCGTCCGTTTTCAGGCTACCTGCTTGATGCGTTTGCGCGGAAGCCTCTTTATCTTTTTGCTTATTTTATTTTTATGCTGGTCTTTGCCGGCTACATGCTTGCAAGCTTATTGACGGTGTTTATTATCCTCCGGGTGGTGCATGGTTTTTCGTTTGGCATGGTTACCGTAGGAGGAAATACGGTGGTGATTGATATTATGCCGTCTTCCCGCCGTGGGGAGGGGCTGGGCTATTATGGGTTGACTAATAATATAGCGATGTCTATAGGTCCGATGTTTGGGCTTTTCCTTCATAGCGGAGGCGCATCTTATATTACAATATTTTCGTATGCTCTTGTCTCGTGTGCGTTGGGCTTTTTGTGTGCCTGGTTGGTTAAAACCCCTTATAAACCACCTGTCAAGCGTGAACCGATTTCGTTTGATCGCTTTATTTTACTGAAAGGCCTTCCGGCTGGATTTAGTTTGTTGCTTCTCTCTATACCTTATGGAATGACAACGAATTATGTGGCTATGTATGCCCGTCAGATTGGTATTACTGCCGAAACCGGCTTTTTCTTTACTTTTATGGCTTTAGGAATGGCTGTCAGCCGGCTTTTCAGTGGGCGTCTGGTTGATAAGGGGATGGTTACTCAAGTGATTTCGGCGGGAATTTATTTGGTTTGCTTTTGTTATTTTGGTCTGACGGCTTGTGGATGGTTGGTAGACTGGAACTATCAGGTAACCACCGTACTTTTCTTTATGATAGCCTTGTTGCTTGGAATAGGATTTGGCACTATGTTTCCTGCTTATAATACACTTTTTGTTAATTTGGCACCAAATAGTCAGCGTGGTACGGCTACAAGCACATATCTTACATCGTGGGATGTAGGGATTGGAATTGGAATGTTGACCGGAGGCTATATTGCTGAAATAGCAACGTTTCGTATGGCTTACTTTTTTGGCGCGGCTTTGACTGTGGTTTCTTTACTTTATTTTCGTTTAAAGGCTGCGCCTCATTTTTTGAAAAATAGGCTGCGATAAGTGTAGCTTAGTTTTTATAGGTGAAAACAAAGATATGAGACAGGCGATTATCTATCTTGGTTATTTGTAAGGATATGATAAATGAACGGAAAAAATCAGGATGTCGCAAGATAAATTGAGGTAAGTAGGGCTCATATTCTTGAGGCGATTTTGCAACCTTGTCCATGTCGGCTACCATGATACATGATGCATTTCGTGATAAGTTTGAAATACATTCTTCAAATAAGGTATGTGAAGGTGAGGTAATTGTGCTTGAAATGCAAGAGTCTACCTTGTTAGTTCCAGAAACAAGGAGTAAACTGTCTTCCATATGTGATGAAAGATTGTTTAAAGCGGTAAAGGTAGAAGCAATACATGAATCAGGTTCATGCATTTCTCCGCTTAAGTAAAACACTTCACTGTTCAGGTGGATATCAAATTCGCTCCAATGGGGAATGTTGCTTTCTTTTGTGAGTAAAGGAAGAGGGGCGGTGCGTCCGTATAAAGTCATAAAATTGGTTGACTTCGTACGGTGTATAGCTGTAAATATGGGATCTTGGCGCAGTGAAGTCTTGTCCTTTTGTGCGTCAATAACCTCTTCAATAAGGCGTTTCTGATAGCTGATGGCTAATAATCCCTCGTTGTTGTAGTATAATACGATGAATTTAGTGGGATTGACGGGATAAATTTCAATGGTTTTATCGCGGTATTTTTCTTTTTTGGGAATAAATTGACTTCCGGAGGAATTTCTTAGCGTTTCAATCAGTAGATCTTTCCCTTCTTTGCCCATCGAGAAGTAAACTACGGCATCATCGGGTTTGCCCGGCGAATGGAAACTGACCAGCATGTGATTGGTCTGTCCGTTTAGCCCATGGATGTTTGTGGGTGCGTATTGATTGAGCTTGTCAAGGATAGTTCCTGTAATTCCAGTTTGGTGGAGGGTGCCTAATTGTGAAGCATAGGCCATTTGAGTAAATTCGTTTAGAAAATAATCAGCATTGTCTGTCTCGAATACGCCTATACAGTTTTCGGGGATAAATGACAAGAAGTCAACATCATTCTTTTGGTCGTTGATGCTTAATTTAGCAAAGCTGTAAAGACCAATTCCTATGCCGAAAAGAATGACTGAAAGGATAACCCCCAATTTTGTAACTGTGCGTAACTTCATATTGAACTCTGTTTGATACAAAGATAGCAAAAACTTTTTAAATAAAACAAAAAAATCCTGCAAACTATTGCAGGATTTTAACAAATAGAATTCAATAAAAAGTTGGGAAGAGGGTGACTAGTGGGATTCGAACCCACGACATTCAGAACCACAATCTGACGCTCTA
>ERZ1026988.53-NODE-53-length-58312-cov-15.106940_pt1 | contig 58312 bp, 60 predicted proteins | sample MGYA00519291_ERZ1026988 | MGnify/ENA primary metagenome ERZ1026988 (study PRJEB26926, sample SAMN06164795) | human gut metagenome | biome: ENVO:00009003; feature: ENVO:2100002; material: ENVO:00002003 | host: Homo sapiens | place: USA | collected 2012 ... | reverse complement strand
GAGCCTTATCGTCGGCAGCGTCAGATGTGTATAAGAGACAGATATTTACTCTTTATGACATGCCTTTCTGAATAATCAGGGATACAATATTAAAGCTTATTTTTGACTGTATCATTGTCACAGGGAAAGTGCATGCTGCGATGGAAACGCTGTATTATTCTAACATTTATCTCTGGTGCTGCTTTCGCGGCGCCAGAGATAAATGTTAAGCAAAACGAATCGTTACCTGATTTAGGTAGCCAGGCAGCACAACAGGATGAACAAACCAACAAGGGTAAATCGCTGAAAGAGCGCGGAGCCGATTACGTCATCAACTCCGCCACGCAAGGGTTTGAAAACTTGACCCCTGAGGCGCTGGAATCTCAGGCCAGAAGCTATCTGCAAAGTCAAATCACCTCAACCGCACAATCTTATATTGAAGACACACTCTCTCCCTACGGTAAGGTCCGTTTGAACCTCTCCATTGGTCAGGGCGGCGATCTGGATGGCAGTTCCATCGATTATTTTGTTCCCTGGTACGATAATCAAACCACTGTTTATTTCAGCCAATTTTCTGCGCAACGAAAAGAAGATCGTACGATCGGGAATATTGGCCTTGGGGTAAGGTATAATTTTGATAAATATCTATTGGGTGGAAATATATTTTATGATTATGACTTTACCCGTGGACATCGCCGTTTAGGTTTAGGCGCCGAAGCCTGGACGGATTATTTAAAATTCTCAGGCAACTATTATCACCCACTTTCTGACTGGAAAGACTCTGAAGATTTCGACTTTTATGAAGAACGCCCTGCGCGCGGTTGGGATATTCGTGCCGAAGTCTGGTTACCTTCTTATCCGCAACTGGGGGGCAAAATTGTCTTCGAGCAATATTACGGCGATGAAGTCGCCCTTTTTGGTACGGATAATTTGGAGAAAGATCCCTACGCGGTAACGCTTGGACTGAATTATCAACCAGTGCCGTTACTGACAGTTGGGACGGACTATAAAGCGGGGACCGGAGATAACAGTGATGTCAGCATTAATGCCACTCTTAATTATCAGTTCGGCGTTCCGCTAAAAGATCAATTGGATAGCGATAAAGTGAAAGCGGCGCACTCGCTGATGGGCAGCCGTCTTGATTTCGTTGAGCGTAATAACTTTATTGTTCTGGAATACAAAGAAAAAGATCCGCTTGATGTCACCCTGTGGTTGAAAGCGGATGCCACCAACGAGCACCCTGAGTGCGTCATTAAGGACACTCCCGAAGCGGCCGTCGGTCTGGAAAAATGTAAGTGGACCATTAACGCACTCATTAATCATCATTACAAAATCGTTGCGGCCTCCTGGCAGGCGAAAAACAATGCCGCCCGCACGCTGGTGATGCCGGTTATCAAAGAGAATACTCTGACAGAGGGTAACAATAACCACTGGAACCTGGTGCTGCCTGCCTGGCAGTACAGTTCCGATCAAGCCGAACAAGAAAAACTCAATACCTGGCGAGTACGTCTGGCGCTGGAAGATGAAAAGGGCAACCGACAGAACTCTGGCGTGGTGGAAATCACCGTTCAGCAGGACCGTAAAATAGAGTTGATTGTTAATAACATCGCGAACGTGCCAGAAGAGAACAACCACAGCCACGAAGCCAGCGCACAGGCAGATGGCGTTGATGGTGTAGTGATGGATCTCGATGTAACCGACAGCTTTGGCGATAACACCGACCGCAACGGCGATGCGTTGCCGGAAGATAACCTTACGCCTCAGCTTTACGACGCGCAGGACAAACGAGTGACGTTAACCAACAAGCCCTGCTCGACCGATAACCCCTGCGTTTTTATTGCCAAACAAGATAAAGAAAAGGGCACTGTCACCCTCTCCAGTACCTTACCTGGCACCTATCGCTGGAAAGCAAAAGCCGCGCCCTACGATGACAGTAACTATGTGGATGTCACTTTCCTCGGGGCAGAAATTGGTGGGCTAAATGCTTTTATCTATCGTGTGGGGGCGGCTAAACCCAGCAACCTGATAGGTAAAGATAAAGAACCGTTGCCGCTCAACAACATTTATCGATTTGTTTTATGGCGCGACAACAATAAAGACGGTGTCTTCCAGCAGGTCGAAAAACTGACTGACGAAGAGATGGTGCAGTACGACTACAAGTGGGAATTTACCGGCAAGAGCATCAATGGTGAAGTGGGTGCACAGGCGAACACTTCCAATGAGGACATTGTGATTCCGGCCACTAACCGTGAAGCGGCGCAAACCTATGGCGCACAAGCGGGAGATGGCTTGCAGGGATACGGTTTACGCGTGCTGTATACCAAAAAATAAGATTGGCGTAAGGCCAGTCGGCCAGTCGCTGAAGGTTCATTAAGGAGAGCATCAATGAAGCAGGATAAAAGACGCGGTCTGACCCGGATCGCATTAGCGCTGGCACTGGCAGGTTATTGTGTGGCACCTGTGGCGCTGGCTGAAGACAGCGCCTGGGTCGACAGCGGTGAAACCAATATTTTCCAGGGGACCATTCCGTGGCTCTATTCGGAAGGGGGAAGTGCTACGACAGATGCCGACCGTGTAACGTTGACTTCTGATCTAAAAGGCGCTCGCCCGCAAGGCAGTGAAACGGACAAGCGTCTTTACTCGGGTGATAAATTAACCGTAAGTTGGGAAATTGGTGATACCGAAGGCGACGTGGATCTTGGTGGATTGGGCGATAACGCGAAAACTATCGATACTATCCGCTGGATGAGCTACAAGGATGCGCAGGGGGGGGATCCAAAAGAGCTGGCAACGAAGGTGACCAGTGACACTCTTACCGATGCCGACCGTGGTCGCTATATCGGTATTGAAATTACGCCAACCACGCAGACCGGTACGCCAAACGTCGGGACTGCGCTGCATCTTTATGACGTTTCTACTGCCAGCGGCGGCGGAAGCGACAGCGATAACGTTGCACCGGGGCCGGTGGTTAACCAGAACCTGAAAGTCGCCATCTTTGTTGATGGTACCAGTATCAACCTTATCAACGGTAGCACACCAATCGAACTTGGCAAAACCTACGTGGCCAAACTGTACTCGGATGAGAACAAAAATGGCAAGTTTGATGCGGGTACCGATGCTGACGTCACCGCCAATTATGACTTCCGTTGGGTACTTTCTGGCAGCAGCCAACAGCTTGGCACTTCGGGTGGCATCGTTAACTCAAGCTTCGATAATAACAATTTGGTCATCCCTGCGACCAACGACGAAGCCAGAACCAACCTTAACGGCCCTGCGCGCGATGGAAAAGAGGCACTTTCCATCCCGACCAACGGCGACGGGGTACAGGGTTACAAACTTCACATTATTTACAAACACAAATAACGCGTACTCAGCAGCATTCCCGCAAGGGAATGCTGTTTCCGCATATTTTGCTTAATCCCGGATTAAGCAAAATATGTTGATGCGACAAGCGTCCGTTTAACAACCGGTGGAGTTTCTGTCATGTCCCTGACCCTGAATAAAATCCTTGTGTTATGCGCATTGCTGATAAGCGCAATGCTGCCTGGGTGGTCATGGGCAGAATCTGCATGGCAAGACTCTTCAGATACGGTCGGCGAATTTAACGGTACCGTGCCCACCGCCGACAGCGCCAGCATACCCGTCTACCAGGGCAGTGTCTTTCTGGATCCTACAAAGACGCATGAGGTAGCGTTTACCGCTAAACCGAGTGAATTCAACGCGGATGTTAGCGTCTCTAAATTGCTCGTCACCAACCCGCAAGACAGAGAAGGCGATATCATTGCCACCCCACGTTGGGAAAACCAAACGCCACCGGCTGTATCTTTAGTTTGGGCGGATGCCGCCACGCCGGACACCTTACTGGACCCACAGCCAGTCGCAGATCGCTCGTTTTGTGCACAGGGACTTGCCGGGCGTTCGCTGGTCGCCTGGGCGCAGCCTGATCCCCAGCAGACCATGCCGCTGTTATATTTACTCACCTCGACGGGCTATCCCTATGAAAGTGTTCTGACGCTCGCCGATCAGAAAGTGACGCTGAAGATTGCGCCCGCGCAGGGTGACCTTATTTCCGTCAGCGCTGCGGGCTATGACGAATCCTCAGGTGCGGCGAAAATGACGGTTGGGGGCAGTATCACGTTAACGGTCACCACCAAAGATTGCGTCGGTAATGTTGTGGGGAATATTCCTTTTGTTATCAAACGCAAAGATGCTGAAAACCGCCAGGGTGTGGTGAACAATACTGCGCCTGTAAAACTGGGCACGACCGAATTAACCACCACCGCGACGGAATATCGTGGTACTACCGATGCGAATGGTGTTGCCACGGTTACGGTCACCCAGGCCAACGGCCCTGGTGTAAAAACGCCGTTGGTCGCGAGCCTCGCGGGTATTGCTCAGGCCAGTGAAACGGCAGTGATCTTTACCGTCCTCACCAGCCCGGATGTCCCGCAGGCTACAATGTGGGGTCATATGCCCGATACGCTGAAGGCCCGTGATTACACTTTTAGTCGACCAAAACTGGCGGCGGAAGTCGATAATGAAGGCGGTACGGTTAACGATCACAATGAAACCTGGTCCACCTTTACCTGGAGCGGCGCGGATAAACATTGCGACATTTTGCCCGGAATGCGTCAGTTCGGTGCGCTGGCGACGGTGGTGCCAACGTCAGTGCAGGATGTGGCTGGTTGGCCGATGCAGGGTAATTTCTACTGGTCATCACTGGCGGGGATGAGCGGCCAGCACCATGCGGCGGATGTTTCGAACCGCAGCGAAGCGCAAAAACCGGACGATACGACGTTTATTGTGAGCTGTGTCGATAAAGAAGCGCCCGATGTTGAACCGAAGCTGGTACTGACGCCGGGCAGCTATGATTCGACGATAAAAGCGATGAAAGTAAAGGTGGGGGAAGAGGCTTCTTTACGTCTGACGATTACCGATAGCAAGAACAACGATCAGCCGCTGGCTTACTACTACTTTTCGCTGCATCTGGATGACGGCATTAACCGTAAGAATCAAACTGACGCCGCGTGGGAGACGCATCCGGTACAAATTGATGGCGGCAGTAACGTTCGCAAAGTTGACGCCCATACCTATGAAGGGATCACTGATGCTAACGGAGAGGCCACTCTGACGCTGACCCAGCCAGGCGGCGTGGGGGTGAAAACTCACATCACCGCGAGAATGCGCAGTGATTTTACTGCCTCGGATGAGAAAGACGTTATTTTTACGGTGATCACCAGCCCCGATACCGACAAAGCGCGGATGTGGGGCCATATGTTGGGCATTATTGAAGCGAACAATATCTTTAAACGCCCACGGCTGGCGGATGAAACCGACAACGAACTGGGATCGGTGCGGGAAAATAACGAAGACTGGGCGCTGTTTGATCAGAATAGCAGTATGCAGGCTGAGTGTGGTTTAGGTCATATTCCGAGCCAAAGTTCATTGCACAGTTTGTTTGCCGCTCATCCAGCCAATGCCATCGGCACCGAATATGGCTGGCCAACGTTGCAAAAAGCGTATCTTAGTGCGGTGGAAGAGACGTCGCACGCGTCGGTAAACCTGGCCACGGGCAACATCGACACCTATTCCGGCTTTAAGCAAAACTATCTCTCTTGTTCGGGCAATGAGATGGTCGCCAAGATTGCCGCGACCACCGATCGTGATGTTTCCGCAGGCAGCAGAGCGCAGGCCAAAGTGGGTGACACGATCACCATGACGGTACGCACCTTTAATGCCTTGAATAATGCACCCGTGCCGTATACCGCGTTCACCATCACTAAAGATATGGGGAAAAATCGTCAGGGGCAGACTACAGGTTTTGATGATCCAACCCGCGGCGCAATCGAGATGAATGGCACACTCTACGGAACATCGCAACCGTCTTTAGTCTATGCCGGTACTACGGATGCGCAGGGTTTTGCGACTGTGGAAATTAAGCAATCGCAAGGTGTGGGCTTATCGACGCCGCTAAATATTGTGCCTGTGAACTCCTATATTCCCAATACTGTTAATTACAATGTGATTTTCACTACGCTCACCAGTCCGGATGCGGTTGGCGCGCAGATGTGGGGGCATATGGATGAGACGATTACCGTCGATGCTTTAACCTTTGCCCGACCCCGACTGGCTGCGGAAGTGTTCAGTCCGGACGGCACATTAACGGAAAATAACGAAGTCTGGTCGCGAGTCAGCCAGGCCAACGCCTCCAGCACCAGTAAAGGTGGCTGTGGCGCCAATATGCTCCCACGCCGTTCTCAGCTTAGCGCGCTCTATGATGCCAATAACGGTAACGGTGTACAGACAGTACACGGCTGGCCAACGCAGCGTCAGCCCTACTGGAGCAGTTCGCCCGCAGATCAGGTACCGCATTATTACACCATAGCCCTCAACGATGGGGCGCGGACCGTTGGCGGTAGCACGGCGGTTTATGTCAGTTGCCTGACGACGGCTAACAATCCTGCCAGCAGCATTACGCTGGAAGTGGTAGATCCGGCGCAGTGGAACGCGGCTGCAAATGCGGCGAAGCTGAAAAAAGGCGAAACGCTACAGGTAAAGGTGACGGTAAAAGATGCGCAGGGCAATCCATTGGGTGATATACCCTTTACCCTGAAACGTGGCGATGGTTATACCCGCTCAGAGGAAAAACACGTTGCTGGTAGCAGTGATGCGCTGGTTGCGCCGGTTGTGGTCAATGGTGGCCTGGCGGACGAAACTTCGCTTAATAATACCGCTGCAGCATACAGCGCCATGACCGGCAGCGACGGAACTAAAATTCTCACTATTACCCGCCCGGATACCCATGGCACGAAAACGTCGCTGACCGCTAGGCTCTATTCAGATACAACGAAAAAAGCGACCCTCGATACCATTTTTACCGTTGTAACCAGTCCGGACAGCGATAAGGCGAAAATGTGGGGGCATATGCCTGAAACAGTGACGGCTGCAGATGGAGCGGTCTTTAAACGCCCATTATTGTTGAAAGAGTTATCCAGTACGTCGGGTCGAACAGCGATTGCGGAAGATAATGAAGACTGGGCGCAATTTACCCAAGCTCAGGCTATAAGCACATCCTCTAATGGTTGTGGTAGTGAATATGTTCCCTCTCAGGCCGGGCTGGAGTCATTGTATGAAGCCAACCGCGGAAATGCGATGAAAACGGTTCAGGGCTGGCCCGTCGCCTCAAGTTACCTTTCCAGCACGACAGGTAGTAGTAGCCTGGAACAGCGTGACTTCAAGGCCGTCAATCTCAGTTCAGGCACCAGTTCGATAATTCCATCTGCCACAAAAGAACTGCTTACCTGCCAGACGACGCCGATTGTTAAGGCAAGCCAAATCGTTCTTGAAGCTGCAGACCTCACAAAATTTGACCGTATGAATAATGTTGTCAAAGTGAAAAAGGGTGAAGAAGCCGTATTACGAGTGACCACTAAAGATGCGCAGGGTAAGCCTGTGGGAAATACCGCATTTACCCTCAAACGAAACACCAGCGTGAACAGGGCCAATGTGTCAACTACGACGTCGATTGCTTCACTGGCGGTAACGGATGCCTGGGGAAATACTCAAAATGATTTTCTTTCAACGACCCTGGTTATTTATGGCGTGACGGGGGCTGATGGCACCACCACTTTCACATTGAAGCAAGACCAGACTACCGGGCTAAAAACAGAACTCACGGCAGCGTTGGATTCCTCCAGCAGCACTAAATCGACGCTTCCCGTTGTCTTTACGGTGCTTACCAGCCCGGATTCGCCAAAAGCCAAATTCTGGGGGCATATGGCTGAAACGGCGACAGGCGATGACGGTCTTATTTATCGAAGGCCTTTGCTGAGGGACGAGAATAGTGCTACCACCAGTATCGGTACCCTGGTGGAAGAGGGGGAGGCCTGGTCTACGTTCCCGTCGGGCCAGGCTAACGATACCTCGATAAATGGTTGTGGCGCGGAGTATGTTCCAACTGACAATGAACTTAGGGCCATTTATGCGCACCAGGGGAGTAGCGCATTACATGATGCTATTGGCTGGCCAGTGTCGAGGTTCTATATCTCGAATACCGTTGCAGATACGTTCACTCAAACCTTTACGTATGATGTCGTTTCGCTGAAGACAGGAGATGAAACGCAGATGCCCTCATCTGGTGGTGCATTACTGAGCTGCCGGACCACGCCTGTCGCCGTTGCCAGTCAGATCATTGTTGAGGCGAATGATACGGCGCAATTTGTCAAAGTTGACGACACCTTGAGTGCGTTGAAAGTGAAAAAAGGCGAAGACGCGGTGATTCGCGTGGTGACTAAAAATGCGCAGGGAAATAGCGTGCCCAATGTCCCCTTTATTCTCAGACGTGAAGGCTCGAAGAACCGTCAAAATGCCGAGATGATAAATAAGTCGATTACGGTAATTAACGCGGCAGGCGCTTCTGCGAGGATGAATAGTTCTTCAAGCCTGCTTTATGGGGTGACTGGCGCGGACGGGACTACCTCCTTTACGGTAAAACAAGATGATTCTATGGGCCTGGTAACCAATATGTACGCCCAGTTGTATCAGCTGACGATAGAATCCAACAAATTACCGGTCATGTTTACCGTCATAACCAGCCCGGATACGCCACTGGCAAGTTACTGGGGGCATATGCCTGAAACGTTTACTACCCGGTCGGGAATTGCCTTTAAGCGGCCATTGCTTACTGCCGAGCATCCAGCGGGGCAGTCAACCATGGCTAATAATGAATCATGGCTTTCTTTGAATACGGCAGCAAAAAATGATGTCAGCAAATCAGACTGCGGCGAACCTTATCAACCGTTATTAAGCGAATTTCAAGAGTTATACAGTGAACATCCTAATGGTGCGATAGGGACCGATTTAGGCCTTCCGCTGACTAACACCTGGTGGGCTTACGATAAAATTGCCTACGCGAACGTCTGGTACGATCAGTCTATTAATTTATCGAATGGATCAAGCTCCAGGGCATTATCAAACACCGTGGCATTTGTGTCCTGTCTGGTAAACCCTCATGCAGTGGCAGCTTCTATAGAGATGACCTCCACGGCACTGGATGCGGAGAAAACGGCCAGCAACGATGGTCGCCCTAGTGCAACGGCGGCGAAAGGTACGGCGATCCGGATGACGGTGATTGTGCGGGATAGCGGAGGAAATCTGTTGCCAGGCGCAAACTTTAATCTCATACGCGGGACTGCGTTGGATCGTGCAAAAAACAGGCTAGATTCTACGTATGATGATCTTACTATCGTGCCGGTCACCCCTGCCGGAGTAAACATGTCACTCTATAATAATGGGGCACAGGCACTTCTGACGACAGGAAGTGATGGTAAAGCGACTTTTGATGTGACGCAAAACGAGACTTATGGGCTGGCAACTCCGCTCACTGCAACATTGATGCGCGACACCACAAAAAGTGCCACGATGGATGTTATTTTCACTGTGATAACCAGTCCGAACTCACCGAAAGCAAAATACTGGGGTCATATGCCCGACACGTTTACCAGTAGGGCGGGGGTGACCTTTAAACGACCGCTACTGGCAGCAGAAGCGACCTTGGGGTCCTCGGTAAGTAATAATAATGAGTCGTGGTCATACCTTTTTTATACCAATAAAGTTACGCCGGATTGCCCGGTTGAGTATCAGCCGCGTCTCAATGAGTTACAGGGGCTATATAATGATCATCCAGGCGGGACAATACTGACAGATTTGGGGTTGCCTATAACTGCCGGAAGTGGAAATTGGTGGACTTATGAAATGAGCACCACTGACGCGTTGACGTGGTATTACGGCGTCATTAATTTGAAAACGGGACAATCGACGACGACTATTAATGGATACGCTTTAATGCTCTGTCTGACGCAGCCACATTCGGCACCAGCAAGCCTTACGCTGTCATCGACTGCCTATGATGAGGGCCGAACTGCCAGCAATGGTGGTACCCCCACGTCATCTGTGAAAAAAGGTGAGATGCTTCCCATCGTGGTGACGATCAAAGATGCCAATGGTAATCCTGTTGGCGGCGAAGGTGTTACGCTCAAGCGCGTGCAGGCGAAAAGCCGTTCAGGGATCTCTGTATCCTCCAATACCGTAGATGATCTCATTTTAGATGAAGTCACCCCGACATCGGCGCGTATCTCCTTCAACCAGAATACGTCGGCATGGAGCGGCTTCACCGGCAGTGATGGCACGATAACGTTCAACGTTACCCAAAATAACACCGTTGGTCTGGTAACGCCGTTTACAGCTTCATTGGCGCGAAATCCGCAGGTTACGGCTAATCAGGACCTGATATTCACGGTAGTGACCAGCCCGGATTCTGCGAAGGCTAACTACTGGGGGCATATGCCAGCAACCTTGACGGCAGTGAATGGTGCGGTATTTGAACGCCCGAAATTGTGGAGTGAACTGACATCGACTTCTGGCGTCGGCAAGATCAATAACAATAATGAAGACTGGCCGTACTTTACCCCAACACAGAAATCAGATGCGAGTGTGAGCCCTTGTGAAGTAGCAAGGCAGCCACTATTCAATGATTTAAGTTCGTTGTCTGCGCGTTATCCGAATAACACGTTTGTCACTGAAACTGGCTGGCCTGCGTATTACACCTGGTGGGCAGAGGATAAATCCGCCGATGGTAAAGACCAGTCGGTTGATTTGAGAAATGGCACGCTGTATACGGGTTCAACAAAATCATTTCAGCCTTGCCTGGCTAACGCGCGTTCAACGGTTTCCAGCGTCACACTTACCTCAACAGCGTTTGATGCAGCCACTCAGGCGGCGAAAGTGAAAAAAGGCGAAGCCATGTCCGTTACCGTGACGGTGAAAGACAGCGCCGGGAATACGGTGCCGAATGTTGAATTTACTTTGAAACGTGGTGAGGCATCGCCGCGTAACGCTGGGGCAACGTTGTATGGCAATGTAGTGGCGATGGACGATCTCGTCGTTCAGCCGTTATCAGGTTCGGCTGTTACGCTGAGTGAAAGCGGTAATACCATTAGTGGCATGACAGGCGCGGATGGGACGGCAAGTTTTTCGCTCCGCCAGGATAATACCCCTGGTTATAAAACGCCACTGACGGTTACTCTGGCTAATTACGCTTCCGCGACAGACACGCTGGACGCTATTTTTACGGTACCAACCAGCCCAAATGTTTCCTCGGCGCACTTTTGGGGACATATGGCAGACACGGTAGTGGTGAATAGTAAATCGCTACATCGACCGTTGTTAACGACGGAATTGCCGTCCGGGGCTAATCCCGTATCCTCACCGATTATTAACTACGAAAACTGGGCTTCTGCACATATCATTGATGCCAGTAAATGGGATATCGCAAGGCAGTGTGGCAGCATAGAAAATGCACCGACATACAATGAATTAGAGTTGTTGCATACTGTTTTTAATTCACTGGGATGGCCGTCTTCACCCAGTTTTCCTTATTTGTCCTCTCAACAGTGTGGGATGGACGAAGGTACTGGAGCACAGGATTGTAGTATCACGCTAATAAATAAACCGGGTCTGGTGACCTGCTTCCAGTAACCAGCATGGCGGATCTGGCGTAGCCTGGGAGTTATTGCCGGATGCGATGCTGGCGCCTCTTATCCGGTCTACGGATTAGACGTTTTTTTACGTGATTTGCGGGTTTTTGTTACGGCGCTGACTTCACTAATCACCACACCATCTCCCAGTCGTGTGGTCAGTGTCTCACCCACTTTCACTTGCTTAACCTGTTTTAACACCGCGCCATCAGCGGCGCTGGTGACGCTATAACCGCGCGCCAGCGTTGACAGTGGGCTTACGGCTTCGAGGTGTGTTACTGCATTACCGAAACGTTCACGCGTGGCGCTAAGCTGTGCGCGCAGGGTTTCTGCTAAACGATATTCCAGTTGCTGAATGCGCGTTTGCGCGCGATGAATACGCGACTGCGGATTTTGCTGGACGAGTTGCCGTGTTAATCGCTGCTGTTGCTGACCCGCGCGTTTAAGCTGATTCTCCAGCGCAAAGCTCATCCGCTTTTGCAGACGTTCGAGCATAGTTTGCTGGCGTGCCAGCCGGAGCTGCGGATGCTGTTGCTGTAATCGGTGATGGATCTGCGTAAAGCGCCGCGTGCGATTGGCGAGATAATAGTCCATCGCCATCTCCAGCCGTTGACGGGTCGATTGCACCTGACGTAGCAATTCTTGCTGATTACGGCTCACCACTTCAGCGGCGGCTGACGGCGTTGGCGCACGTAGATCAGCAACAAAGTCAGCAATTGTCACATCGGTTTCATGCCCGACGGCGCTGACTATCGGAATGCGACTGGCAAAAATCGCCCGCGCCACACGCTCATCATTAAAACTCCATAAATCTTCCAGCGAACCACCGCCACGGCCAACGATCAACACGTCACACTCGTTGCGCTTATTCGCCAGTTCAATGGCACGAACGATTTGCCCCGGCGCATCATCCCCCTGTACGGCGGTGGAGTAGATGATCACCGGCAGAGAAGGATCGCGACGTTTTAACACATGCAAAATATCATGTAGCGCAGCACCGGTTTTTGAGGTGATCACACCAACGCAATGCGCAGGGGAGGGGAGTGATTTTTTGTATTGCAGCTCGAACAAACCTTCAGCCTGCAACTTCGCTTTAAGCTGTTCGTACTTCTGTTGCAGCAATCCTTCACCGGCCGGCTGCATACTTTCGACGATAATTTGATAATCGCCGCGCGGCTCGTAGAGTGTAATATTGGCGCGAACTAAAACCTGTTGCCCGTGCTGTGGGCGGAAGGTGACCCGGCGGTTGCTGTTGCGGAACATCGCACAGCGCACCTGCGCGGTATCGTCTTTAAGCGTAAAGTACCAGTGACCGGAGGCTGGTTGTGTAAAATTAGAGATTTCGCCGCTGATCCACACCTGCCCCATCTCATGCTCAAGCAGCAGACGAACCGTTTGATTCAGGCGGCTAACGGTAAAAATTGCAGGGGATTGAGAAGGTAACATGTGAGCGAGATCAAATTCTAAATCAGCAGGTTATTCAGTCGATAGTAACCCGCCCTCCGGGGATAGCAAGCATTTTTTGCAAAAAGGGGTAGATGCAATCGGTTACGCTCTGTATAATGCCGCGGCAATATTTATTAACCACTCTGGTCGAGATATTGCCCATGCTACGTATCGCTAAAGAAGCTCTGACGTTTGACGACGTTCTCCTCGTTCCTGCTCATTCTACCGTTCTGCCGAATACTGCTGACCTCAGCACTCAGCTGACGAAAACTATTCGTCTGAATATCCCTATGCTTTCCGCAGCAATGGATACCGTAACGGAAGCGCGCCTGGCTATTGCTCTGGCTCAGGAAGGCGGTATCGGCTTTATCCACAAAAACATGTCCATTGAACGCCAGGCAGAAGAAGTTCGCCGTGTGAAAAAACACGAATCTGGCGTGGTAACCGATCCGCAGACCGTACTGCCAACCACGACGCTGCGTGAAGTGAAAGAACTGACCGAGCGTAACGGCTTTGCTGGCTACCCGGTTGTTACCGAAGAAAACGAACTGGTCGGCATTATCACCGGTCGTGACGTGCGTTTTGTGACCGACTTGAGCCAGCCGGTTAGCGTTTACATGACGCCGAAAGAGCGTCTGGTAACCGTGCGTGAAGGCGAAGCCCGTGAAGTGGTGCTGGCAAAAATGCACGAAAAACGCGTTGAAAAAGCGCTGGTGGTTGATGATGAATTCCACCTGATCGGCATGATCACTGTGAAGGACTTCCAGAAAGCGGAACGTAAACCGAACGCGTGTAAAGACGAACAAGGCCGTCTGCGTGTAGGTGCAGCGGTTGGCGCGGGCGCTGGTAACGAAGAGCGTGTTGATGCGCTGGTTGCCGCAGGCGTTGACGTTCTGCTGATCGACTCCTCTCACGGTCACTCTGAAGGTGTTCTGCAGCGTATCCGTGAAACTCGCGCTAAATATCCTGACCTGCAAATCATCGGCGGCAACGTGGCAACTGCTGCAGGTGCCCGCGCGCTGGCAGAAGCCGGTTGCAGTGCCGTTAAAGTGGGTATCGGCCCTGGTTCTATCTGTACGACGCGTATCGTGACTGGTGTCGGTGTTCCGCAGATCACCGCCGTTGCTGATGCAGTAGAAGCCCTGGAAGGTACCGGCATTCCGGTTATCGCTGACGGCGGTATCCGTTTCTCAGGCGATATCGCTAAAGCTATCGCCGCTGGCGCAAGCGCGGTGATGGTAGGTTCCATGCTGGCAGGTACTGAAGAATCTCCGGGTGAAATCGAACTCTACCAGGGCCGTTCTTACAAATCTTACCGTGGTATGGGTTCCCTGGGCGCGATGTCCAAAGGTTCTTCTGACCGTTACTTCCAGAGCGACAACGCTGCCGACAAACTGGTGCCGGAAGGTATCGAAGGCCGCGTAGCCTATAAAGGTCGCCTGAAAGAGATCATTCACCAGCAGATGGGCGGCCTGCGCTCCTGTATGGGCCTGACCGGCTGTGGTACTATCGACGAACTGCGTACTAAAGCGGAGTTTGTACGTATCAGCGGTGCGGGCATTCAGGAAAGCCACGTTCACGACGTGACCATTACTAAAGAGTCCCCGAACTACCGTCTGGGCTCCTGATTCTCTTCGCCCGACTTCATGTCGGGCGATTTATATTATCTGTTTCACTTGCCTCGGAATAAGCGTCAATGACGGAAAACATTCATAAGCATCGCATCCTCATTCTGGACTTCGGTTCTCAGTACACTCAACTAGTTGCGCGCCGCGTGCGTGAGCTGGGTGTTTACTGCGAACTGTGGGCGTGGGATGTGACAGAAGCACAAATTCGTGACTTCAATCCAAGCGGCATTATTCTTTCCGGCGGCCCGGAAAGCACCACCGAAGAAAACAGCCCGCGTGCGCCGCAGTATGTCTTTGAAGCAGGCGTACCGGTATTCGGCGTTTGCTATGGCATGCAGACCATGGCAATGCAGTTGGGCGGTCACGTTGAAGCCTCTAACGAACGTGAATTTGGCTACGCGCAGGTTGAAGTCGTAAACGACAGCGCACTGGTTCGCGGTATCGAAGATGCGCTGACCGCAGATGGTAAACCGCTGCTGGACGTCTGGATGAGCCACGGCGATAAAGTTACCGCTATCCCGTCCGACTTCGTCACCGTAGCCAGCACCGAAAGCTGCCCGTTTGCCATCATGGCCAACGAAGAAAAACGCTTCTATGGCGTACAGTTCCACCCGGAAGTGACTCACACCCGCCAGGGTATGCGCATGCTGGAGCGTTTTGTGCGTGATATCTGCCAGTGTGAAGCCCTGTGGACGCCAGCGAAAATTATCGACGACGCTGTAGCCCGCATCCGCGAGCAAGTGGGCGACGATAAAGTCATCCTCGGCCTCTCTGGTGGCGTGGATTCCTCCGTTACCGCAATGCTGTTGCACCGCGCTATCGGTAAAAACCTGACTTGCGTATTCGTCGACAACGGCCTGCTGCGTCTCAACGAAGCAGAGCAGGTTCTGGATATGTTTGGCGATCACTTTGGTCTGAACATTGTTCACGTACCGGCAGAAGATCGCTTCTTGTCAGCGCTGGCTGGCGAAAACGATCCGGAAGCAAAACGTAAAATTATCGGTCGCGTTTTCGTTGAAGTATTCGATGAAGAAGCGCTGAAACTGGAAGACGTGAAGTGGCTGGCGCAGGGCACCATCTACCCTGACGTTATCGAATCTGCTGCTTCTGCAACCGGTAAAGCACACGTCATCAAATCTCACCACAACGTGGGTGGCCTGCCGAAAGAGATGAAGATGGGCCTGGTTGAACCGCTGAAAGAGCTGTTCAAAGACGAAGTGCGTAAGATTGGTCTGGAGCTGGGCCTACCGTATGACATGTTGTACCGTCACCCGTTCCCGGGACCAGGCCTTGGCGTTCGTGTTCTGGGAGAAGTGAAGAAAGAGTATTGTGACCTGCTGCGCCGTGCTGACGCCATCTTCATTGAAGAACTGCGTAAAGCGGACCTGTACGACAAAGTCAGCCAGGCGTTCACCGTCTTCCTGCCAGTACGTTCCGTTGGCGTAATGGGCGATGGTCGTAAGTATGACTGGGTTGTCTCTCTGCGTGCTGTCGAAACCATCGACTTTATGACCGCACACTGGGCACATCTGCCGTACGACTTCCTCGGCCGCGTTTCCAACCGTATTATCAATGAAGTGAACGGTATTTCCCGCGTGGTGTATGACATCAGCGGCAAGCCGCCAGCGACTATTGAGTGGGAATGATTAACTGCTAACTCATAGCAACTCATTCCTATTCAGACAATAACTCAACCCTCTGTTTTTACAGAGGGTTTTTGTTTTTATGTATTCATTTCTATTCACTCTACACCATATTTTTCGGCGGTACAGGTGACGGTATTACCTTAAAGGTATACTCTCATACCGTCATGAAAATGGTTTCTATACGGGTGAATTGTGCTTACCGATACAAAATTAAAGAACCTCAAGCCACAGGACAAACTGTACAAAGTTTCCGATCGTGACGGGCTGTATGTAGCTGTGCTTACGTCAGGTACGGTCTCGTTTCGCTATGACTACCGTATCAACGGTCGCCGCGAAACACTGGTAATCGGGCAGTATGGGCGTGACGGTATCAGCCTGGCAGAAGCGCGAGAAGAACTGATTGCTGCAAAGAAGCTGCTTAAAGCAGGCCAGTCGCCGGCTGCAGCTAAACGTGACGGTATCAAAAAGATTCGTGGTGCCGAGACGTTTGCGGTACATACCGACAGTTATATGAAACACGTCATCCTGGCTGACAGTACCCGCGCAATGAAGCAGGCGGTGATCGACCGTGACATACTTCCGGTTCTTGGCAACAAAATGATGGCTGAAATTACCACATCGATGGTTCGTGATTTGTGTGACCGGATTGTCGAACGCGGTGGTCGGGCAACAGCAGTACAGGCCAGGGAGATCATCAGCAGCGTATACCGTCACGCCAATGACCGTGGTCATGGTTTGTTTAATCCTGCGGCTGACATTAAACCTTCGGCTATCGCCATATTTAAACCACGAGAGCGAACACTGACACCAGAAGAAATTGGCCTGTTCTTCCGCACGCTGGATGCCATTGGTGCTATGGGCACTATGAAAATGGCTTTAAAGCTGGTGCTTATCACTATGGTTCGTAAAGGCGAATTCACCAATGCAACGTGGGACGAAATAGATTTTAAAAAATGGACATGGACAATTCCTTCAGACCGCATGAAGGGAAGCCGGGCGCACGTTATTTACCTGCCTAAACAGGCACAGGATATATTGGTCGGGTTGCAGATGTGCGCTGGTGGAAGTGAATATCTGGTTCCTGGTCGTTACAATTTCCGGAAGCCATTATCTAATGCCGCGCTGAACTCTCTGATCGACAGAACGGTGAAAATAATAAATGAAGATGGTGAGCATATTCAGGACTTCACTGTACATGATATGCGCCGTACAGCCAGTACGTTGTTGCATGAGGCTGGTTATCCTTCAGACTGGATTGAAAAGGCTCTGGCACATGAGCAGAAAGGTGTGCGCGCCGTATATAACAAAGCGGAATACGCCAGACAGCGCGCCTACATGTTGCAGCAGTGGGCCGATATGATTGATTCCTGGATTAACGGGGAGCATACGGATCTGATTCCGTTCTCCCCGTCGAAGTTTGAGAAGTGGATGGCGGGGGAATAACGTTTAATTATTCTGCTGATTTTCTTCCATCTCGGCTTCTGCTGCCAGTGATTCAATTTTACCTGTGAATATTGCTGACAGTGTTGCAAATTCAGCATCAGTGACAGCGGGAATTGGAACAAACCTGATCCCGCTGTGTGCAAGCATGTATGCAGTTTCAAGGCATTTCCTTAAATCTGCTGGTGATGCCCTGTTCATGCTGCACGCTCCCGTCCCTGGTTGTCTGTTGGTGACAGCGGAGCATTGCTGAATGCATTTGTTAATCTGGCAATATCCAACACGTATCCAGGGTGTAGTTGCACTGCCGGGTCTTCGCACTGATTACCCCAAACATCGAAGCCATGAGACGACTGGCGGGCGAACAGTTCAATGCGAGAAACATCGCCTAACAATTGCACAAGTTTTTCACGAACGACATCTGGTTTTCTTGAATGCTCAAGCCGCGGTGCGGTAAATGACTGAACGATCCCTGCATTAATGCGTGGAGGTAGTTTTCCCTTTACTGCAAACAGGCAATCTTCACTATTGGCGCGAGTCATGTGTCCCATACCCATAACCAGTTTATCTGGTTGTCGACTACCACATTTTATCCACGTGAAGCCCTTCATCGTCATCAGACGAAATCCCCAGGCTTCAACAACTTTTAGTGCTTCGAGTGGTTGTGTTGGCACCCACCACATGGCCAACAGACAGTTTTCATCGGCCAAATCCCACACAGGAAGGCGGCAGATATCCAGCACACTCATAACCGGATATTTAAAACCGGCACCGCGATTACCATCTGCGGCTTTGTCCCGGTATACCCAGGGTGGATCTGCATAGATTAGTGTGTATTTCTTAGTCATAAACCACACCACAACATCCTATGCCGCTATAGTCGCCACGGCGAAGGCCGTTACCTTTTGTGATACATTGGTCCCTGCGAACCGCGATCCTTGCACGCTCAACATCACCAGAAGCAACATCCATACACTGAAGCCAAAGGTGAGCGGCAATGCGGAACTGCCCTTTTTTCTCTCTTTCAATCGCGCGTTTTTCGATCTCTATCGCCGCAGGAGTAACGGCGACAATCTTTGACGGACTGCGCATTGAAACCTTATTCATGTGATATTTTTCAAGTCGGCTTAACTTTCTCACTTAATCCAACCCTCTCTGAAAATTAATGCCAGCAGATAAAGCCATGCTGAAACAGAGGCCAGGAATAAGTACCATCCTGACCATTTGCTCCAGTGCCTTAGCAGCACACTCATGCAGCGTTGCTCACAGGACGATATACACGTTGCTGAACAGGAGGCTTTTTACCCTGGAACTCTGCTGGACTTGCTGCCTGACGTTCATCAAGCCAACGCTCAACTTCATCACGGTTCCATGCGCAGCGTTTATCGGTGATATACCAGCGTTTAGGAAATTCCCCTGCGCGCTCCATACGGTCGATAGTGCTCCATGACAGTGGCACCACCGCCAGGAGTTCCTTCTTACCTAATGCACCTTTCATAAATACCTCTCTTGGTTGCAGTGCGGCGCGCGTGGCGCCGCGGTGGTGGTTACATAGATGTTTCGTTTAATTCTTCCCGACGAACGCTGTAAACGTCGGTGGCTTTTGCCAGCAGTTCGTCATCATCTGAAAGTTTTTGTGCAATGTATTTGTAAGCTTTATCCAGTTCGGAGACAGTGCTGTAATTCATCGCTGCGCTGGTAAAGGCCATTAGCATTTCTTCTGGATCACGGCTATCCGCTTTACGCGTTTGCTCATCAGGCTTTTTCACTTGTTTAGCGTTGATCAGACTGTTCATTCCCGCAGCAGTGGTCGTTTGCGGAGTAATGTCTCGCTCAACGCGCGGTGCCGTTTCCTGTAATTCGTCTGGTGTGTAGACGCCCATGATTACGTCAGGACAGTGCAAGCGAGACCAGCGTTTTGTTGCAAGGTATGCGAGTTGTTGTTTCGGATCACTGGCCCAAAGTGTGGAGTTTCTTACCTGTGCTTGAGACAGCATTAACTCAAGCACTCGAGGTTGATCCTCGCCCTTCATGGTTGCCCATACGCGAACACCGCAACCTTCTTCGTCTTTTAGAGTCCAGCCTGGTGCGATATACGGATTGCCGTTTTTGGATGTTTTCTCAACAAACTTACCGATCACGCGTTCCCACGGCCCGAACCACTCGTAGTTGATGCGATCTTTTGTTGGCGACATTGTTGAGATAACTGCGTTTACTAATTGGGCTTCATAACCTAGCGTGCCGTTCACAACATGGGTTTTCTGAGCCACGGCAAACGGGTTCATTCCCCACTGCGCAGCCTGCATTGCCACGGCCATGCAATCAGCTGGTTTCCCGGCGAGGTGCGCCGGTACCGTTACGCGGCTTTGCGCCATTACCTCGGCGAATTTCATCAGTTGGTTCAAGCCGTCTGGGCTGAAAATAGTTGCAGCAGTTCCAGCGATTGCTGTGTCTACTGGTGTGTTGATGTTTGCGATGTCGTTGCTCATATGTACATATCCTGTTTGCGTGCCCACTCAGGGCGTTTAATGATTTCCACACCGCCCCATTCATCATTGATGCGGCATTCGTGATAGGTATTCAGATCCCGGCGGAACAGAGCGCGCCCGGCATCGACATCCTGCGCATCCAGCTCGAACACGCGTACCGGATACCGACCACAATCAATGCTTTCGCTCACGGCAAGAAAGAAAAAACCATGCGGCTGACCAGTAACCCTCATTGCGCCTTCGCGGTACATTGCGTCCTGCACGTGGTAGCGGAATTCCTCGATGTGGCGTGCAAAACGGTCCATATCTGCAACCTTTTTCACGTCGACGATCACGTTGTGCTCGTTCAGCCATTTGTCTGGACGAATTCGGCACAACTCACCCGTCTCTTCATCGTTCCAGTACATTGATGCTTCGCAGTAACCAGGTGCTTCCAACATCCAGCGTGCCGCCGGATGAGCCATTGCGCTATCACGCATCAGCTCCAGTTTCCGCCACTGCTCGGCATCAAGTACCGTAATCACCATATCCGCCACATCACGAAGAAATGCCTCTTCGTCAGCTTTACCTTGTTTCGTCCGACGATCGAATTTCGGTGAAACAATGAAGCGTTTGTCGAACTCTCCAGGCTCCAGAAGCAGACAGTGCAATGCGGTTCCCATATCCAGTGCAGACTTTTTCTCTTCGTCTTCTGGTGCTGCCTGAACCCATTTAAGAAGCGCCGGATTCTTGGCAACCATGTCCAGTTGCGACTTACTCACGCCGTCACCGGCGTGGTAGTCTTCGTTGCTGATGTCGAAATAAATTCCCGGTTTCATGCCGCGTCCCTCTGTCCATCAAGCTGATCCGCCAGATCCCAGCGGGCGATAATTGCCATTGCCTCTCGCCGATAGGCATCCATCAGTTCTTCGAACTCAGGGCTGTCTTTAGCAGCCTCCAGTACTTCCTGGCGAACGCCTTTAACTGTTACAACGTCGAAAGTTGAGGACAGTTGATGAAGTCGGATGCTCTCAATCAGTTCAACTTGTCGGTCATATAGCTGTTCTGACAGGCGGTAGTCCTTGTCGAATGCCAGCATGATTTTTTGAAGATTTTTCTGCTGATTAACGTTCATTATCAGCCCTCCCATATCTCGTTATCGTTGGCTACATCGAGAGCTTCTTTGCTGACGAAAGCCCACTTAATGCCTTCCTGTAAGGTGCGGAACTTCCAGCTCATGAATCCGCATGCAGTAACGCAGTACCAACCGTTGATGATTTTCCACTGCATAACTTGTTACCTCGGTCTGTTACCGTTGAGGTAATAATTATGCGTATCTGGTTTGATGTCAATAGATATGAGTTAAAAAAATTACCCGTTAGGTAATCGAACAGGCAATAAAAAAGCCGCCATAAGGCGGCTTACTTACTGAAAAATATGATTTTATTGTTTGTTTTTTTCGTTCTGGTTGATGACAAATTCAATGTAACTTTCGATCTTTGCCTTCTCTGTTTCAGGTAACAATGCGTAGCGCGAGCGGTCATAGTTGATAGTTGCAGGGTCATGTGGATGAATCAGTAGTTCATATCCGTGACGCCCGAATGCAGATGCAACATTCTCCAGGGTGGAAATGGAAACGCTGACCTCATTGTTTAACAGGCGGCTTATTGTCACCTGGGCGACGCCGGATGCGCGGTGAAGTTTTCCCTGAGTTGAAAGGTCGCGGCTTTCACTCATCCAGCGTTCCAGGTTGTGAGCTGCCAGCTGACCAATGTCGCTTGGGCCGACAGGCTGAAAACCTTCCTGAGAAAGCGAGCGATCGATATCAAGCCAGTTACGGGGTTTATTGGCGGCAGCTTCAATTTTTCGCGCAACCTGGTCGCCGATAACCTTCTTGCCAAGAGCCCAGCGGTTTACCAGATTTGCCTGAGTTCCAAGTTTTTCTGCCATCCGCGTCTGAACACCATTGAATTCACGGTCGATCAAGTCGTTGAGATTTTGCCTGCGGACGTCCTGGATACTTTTCATTTTCTGGAAAATCGCCTCATATATGAATCAGTAGATGATTCAATTTAAAGCAATATTACCCAACAGGTAAATGCACCCCATAGGTAACTATCCTTGATTTTTGTTACCTTATGGGTGAATATTTATTATCTGAAATAAATATCAGGCAATAGCTATGAGCGATAACGGACATTTCGATTTCAAAAAGCACTGGCTTGCACTTACTCCGGATGAGCGTGAAGCCTTCGCACAGGAAGCCGGAACGACGAGTCACTATATCCAGACTCACTTAACAGGTAAGCGCAAAATGCCAGGTAAGGTATTGATGAATGGGCTTTTTAAAGCCTGTAAAACAAGACAATGGCTGCGCTCAAAAGCAGAACTGGCATACTTCTTCTACTCATGATATCCAGCCACAACCCTCTGTAGACCGCCATCCGGCGGTCTTTTCATATCTATTCGCACCTAAAAGGTAATAAAAAACCAAATCTGGTTGATCTTTTTTTTGTGTCAGCACAAAATAACCGTAATCCCAATACTAATAACAGGGCTTACCATGGAAATCATTACACGTATTGATGCCGCAAAGCGCGGACTTAAACGCTACTACACCGGAAAACCATGTAAGCACGGACATGACAGTGAACGCTGGGTTTACAACGGACACTGTGTTGAGTGCACCATGGAATCAAACCGTCGCATCAGGGCAGAGATTAAGCAGATCATGATTAATTCCTCCCCACAACATTCAAGCTGATAGCGGAGATTAATCATGAGCAGACATGCAACAGATTGGGCCTGGGAGACAGATCCAGGTAGCTCGTCATTAAAGCTCATACTGCTCTCGATGGCTGACAGAGCCGATGAATATAACCTCTGCTACCCAAGCATAGAACGCCTCGTTAAAGACACTTGCCTGAATAAAAAAACCGTACAGGCCGGGCTTATATCGCTCATGAAAATGGGGCTTATTTCAGATACCGGAGAGAGAAAGGGAGCGACGAAAAGAGTGCGGGTTTTCTCTCTTAATATAACCAAAAAAGGGAACATTAAAGGCAACCTAGAAGGGTGTAATGAACCCGAAAACGGTAATGTTCCCGAAAACTGGAATATACCCAAAAACGGGATGTTGAATGATCCCAAAAACGGGATGTTGAATGATCCCAAAAACGGGATCCAGAACCAGTCATATAACCAGTCATTTAACCAAGAGAGGGAGAGCAGGACAAAAACCGGGGATTCTGTGCATCATGACCCCGGCGCAAACAACGCCGTGATGAATAACTTTGTTCCTCCTGGTGGGCCAGGGCAATTAGGCAAATTTGTCATGCATGAACAATGGCAGCCATCAGATGACTTTCTTCGGAAAAGCTCATTGCAGGGGATCTACCTGGACAGTCTGCCAACGGCACAGGAACTTGCAGAGTTCAGAATTTACTGGATGGCTGAGGGTAAGGCATACCATCAGGCACAGTGGGAGCAGAAGCTGGCAAGGCGGCTGCAGATTAGCAGACAGAAGCAATCAACATTACCTGATAACAACGTTCCGCACTGGAACAGCCCTGAAGCATGGGAGGATTTCTTGTGAACAACGTTTTTACCGCGATACAAAACCGTGACGGAGAAGCCCTTTCTCGCATGTCAGGTTATGAGCATCAGTACACCAACAATGACAACGTGGTGAACATGTCAGCAGAGAGGCTTGTTGATGCCCTTTTCAAACAGCTGAAACAACTGTTTCCGGCGGCAGTGGTAACCAACCTGAAGACGCCAGAGCAGGAAGTTGCTGCAAAACAGCAGTGGATTGCTGCGTTTGCCGAAGGGGGGATCCGAACCCGTGAACAGGTTTCTGCTGGTATGCGCCACGCCCGCGCCAGTGAGTCTCCGTTCTGGCCGTCGCCAGGGCAATTCATCAAGTGGTGTAAAGACAGCAAGATGGTTCTTGGCGTCACCATTGATGATGTGATGGCGGAGTTTCACCGGTACAGCAAGGAAAAAAGTTTATATCCTGGTGGTCCCGAAAGATTCCCGTGGCGACATCCGGTTATGTACTGGGTCGTATGTGATACCCGCCGTGCAATGTATCAGCGCCAGCTTAGCGAGATTGAGGTTGAGAAACACGCGCGCAGGCTGCTCGATGATTGGGCGAAAAAGGTGGCTTCCGGACAGCAGATACCCGATCCGGTGATCAGCATACAGGCAAAGCCAGAGCCCATGAGTACACCTCCGGGCACAGGGAGAGACGTTTACCATCCACCAGGGAGAAGTTTCGGGTGCATGCCTAACGCCGCCACCCTTGGGGGAATAACACCGGCGCAGTGGCTGATGGAGGAATACAGGCGGGGAAAGGCGGCAGGATTTATCAAGTAATACCAGCGCGATAGCGCATTTTTTTACGTCTCTACAATTACCTGTTGGGTAACAAAATATTCTAAACTCTATTGATTTCGTGTCTTATGTGGTTTTTAATTACCTTAGAGGTAAATCATGAGAAAACAGATACAGGCTCTTGGTCGACTCAAAACAGGCCAGATGAACAAAACAGAATCTGCGTATTGCCAGCACCTTGAGCAGCGTAAACGTGCAGGGGGAATCGTCTGGTATCGATTTGAGGGTATCAAGTTGCGGTTAGCTGACAACACGTTCTATACGCCCGATTTTGCTGTGATGCTCGCCACCGGCGAGATGGAACTGCACGAAGTGAAAGGTTTCTGGACCGACGACGCCAGGGTGAAAACCAAAGTCGCCGCAGATCAGTATCCGTTCCGAATCATCGGGGTAACGGTTAAACCAAAGAAAGCAGGTGGTGGCTGGAACATCGAAGAGTTCTGAATCGACGATCTTTTTAGTTATCAATGTAATCAATAAGTTATGTGGATAAGCGAGGGTAAAGATGGAAAGTATGGCTGAAGGTATGATCAAAGATTTAGTGGCATCAGGGCATGCGTTAGCTGACGACATGACAGGCGCACCATCCGTGCTTGTTCGCTGTTTGGCAGCGCAACTGGAAGTTCAGTTGGTGCGTGCTAATGAGCTGGCCGAAGACCACCAGAGAGCGATTGAGTCAATTAAGCAGGCTGATGCAGCTGTTAAGTTGGCACACGAGAAGTTTTCGACGCTGGCAGCGGAGAATGCGGGGCTGAAGTCGAACCTGATTTACTGGGGCGGCGAAGCTTCAGAGCCTGTCAGAAGCCCGCTTGATTACGCCCATGAAGCCGGGCTGGAATCTGGAGAGGAGTTTGAGATGCAAGTGGCAGCCAGAATGCCGAACCTGACTTATCGCGTTGTGTCTAGTTCCCGGTTCAGAACAGAAATAGAACTGGTTGGCGGATTATTGCCGGAAACCCCAGCCACCGATGCTTTCCTGACTGAAATTGAACGCAAAGCAATCCGAAAGTTCATTAACAGCATTGAACACATCCTGCGTGACAAGTTGTCACCGTATGACACCGAAGAGATGCTTGAGACTATGCGCATTTTTCTGGAAGAACAGGGAGGCGAGCAAAAATGACAATCACAAAACAACGAGTAGAAAAAATCATATATCGCCATGAAATGGGACTGAACAGCGATGTCACTGCCGAAGAGGTTTATGACCTGGCTGTACTGGCGCTGAATTTATCAAATATCGCAAACCTCAAGCGATACGAGCTTGATATGGGTGGTTGTGACTCGTGCGGTCAGGATTGTGGCGCTGACATGACAGAAGATTCTGATGGCGATTATGTCCTGTTTGATGACGTGGTTAAGTTGTTTGAGTTTGATACAACCACTCAGAAGATAGAAAGCCCAGCAAAGGAGGCAACCAGTGAGCAAGATTGATTATCAAAAGCTTCGTGAAATCGCTGAAAAAACAAAAATTGCTGGTGAAGCACCTGTAATGCCTTTCGATCAGCGAATTAATGCGCTTAACGATTTTATGAAGCACTTTTCGCCAGATATCGCGCTGGTATTGTTGGATGAACGGGAAAGAAACCAGCAATACATCAAATCCCGCGACCAGGAGAACGAGGAAATTGCGCTAACGGTAGGGAAGCTGCGCGTTGAGCTTGAAGCAGAAAAACAGCGGGCAAAAGTTCTATTTATGGAAAATGCTCGGCTTAAGTCAGGCATAGCCGGTCTGATACACCTCGGTATTCGATATGCAGATGTTGAGGTCATGAAAATTGCTGGAGATGCCCAGCTTTCTACCCCATGCACTGACAGCATCATAAACAGCATTGCAACAGGCATTCGCATCAAAGGAGAGTGATATGGATAAAAACACCACTGCTTACTGGAATCTGTCACTTGATACCGAATGCCCAAAATGCGGTCACAATTTCGATCTGCTTTGTGATGCTGATTTCTGGGAGTTTTCTGGAGCTAAACAGGCATGTGAAGAAATAAAAGGTTACGAAACATGCTGTCCAGAATGTAACCATGAATTTAAAACAGATTTCGTGTATTGAGGCATAACAAATGACCACTATTACCAAAGAACGTATTGAATTGTTCATTAAAAATCCGCTTGAAAACGGGCTTACTCGTGGCGAACAAATGGAACTGGCACGAATTGCACTGGCATCACTGGAACGCGAACTGATTCGCCACGAGCATGCCAAATGGTCTGACTCCACATTTGGCTGCGTTGGCCCCATTGGTCCACTGAAACACCTCTCAAAAGAGGCTCTGGAAGCCGCAGCCGAACCAGACGATCTCAGCGAGTGGGCTGATATGCATTTCCTGTTGTGGGATGCACAGCGCCGTGCTGGCATCAGCGATGCTGAAATTACCGCTGCTATGGAAGATAAATTGAAGATCAACATGGAGCGCCAGTGGCCTGAACCAAAAGATGGTGAGCCTCGCTTGCACATTAAAGAACCCGGCAACTCTCCGGTAATTCCGGATGGTTTATCCACGGTATGCGCTGAGGCTTATCAGGTTGTAGGAGTTATGGCAGATGCGCTTGGTGTATTCGGTGATGCAGCAGTACAGAAAGTTCTGGATAACCTGTCACAGCAAAAACTTGTTCACAGAGATGTGCTGCCGTTCTCGCTTCCGGTGACTCCGGATGGTTGGATAAGCTGTAGTGAGCGAATGCCGAACGATAAACAGTATGTTTGGTGTTGGGGTAAGTCTTACGGCTGGACTGAGTGCAATACCTTCGAAGGGTATTACGATTGGTCGAGAAACAAATGGTGGGCAGTTACTGACGATGGGGAAGAACCGGCATCGAAAGTAACTCACTGGATGCCGCTACCGGAACCGCCGCAGGAGGTGAAGTGATGGACTATTCACAGTTAAGTGATTTTGAAATTAACAGAATGGTAGGAGACATAATTTTTAAAGGCCTTTGGGCATGTAAACCGGAAACATCAGGGAATAACACCAACAAATGGTATTACGGAAATACTGATACAACTTTTGAGCCATTAAACCCTTTACCTGACTACTGCAATGATCCTAGCGCCTCATGGCCGATTATTGAGAAACACAGGATTTCTATCTTAGACCAGTTAACTGAATGGTGTGTTGATGCAAAAGGCGTAAGACCAATATTTGATACCAGACCTCTCCGCGCCGCCATGATTGTATTTCTCATGATGCAGGAAAATCAGAATGGCTAAATCAGCAGCAGAGCGCAAAGCCGCTCAGAGAGCCAGACAAGCTGCATCTGGTGTGCGTAAGCTGGAGATTGTGCTTGATGCTCAGGAAATTGAAATGCTGGAGCGTAACTGTGCCACGCGTCGCCCCGGGCGTGCGCCTTACGAATTTGGTGAGTATATAGCGTTACTGATCCGCCAGGATGATGCACGCGTGCACGGGCGTATAAAATCGATCAGCAGAAAACGTTGCGGTAAGTGCGGCGAGAGAGTTCCTGTAAATTCATGCCCGTGTAATGGTGACTCGCAATGCTGGGTGACTAAAGGCTGGCATGAAACGAAATTAATAGTGTGACATGTCACGAAGGTGTTATGCCAAAAATACGCTACGACCTTGAAGATATGAGAGATAACTCAGCAAATTTTCCGAAAGAGGTTAAATTTCTCATGCATAAGTATGGTTGCGCCAGGAGGGATATAGTTATCGACAGTCAGCACCCTTGCGGCGAGGATGTAATTTTCATTCGCGGTAAATGGGAAGGGTATCTTGACGAGAGTTTTTACGATGAATTTGATGGACTTTGAATACTGCCGCCAACTATGGCGGCTTTATTTTGCATGGTACTATTACCACAACGGTAACTATTACCATGGTGGTTATGATGCCTGCTGAACCTAAAACCTATAAACGCAAATCAACGCAATTTAAGCCGCTCACAGCAATGCAGGAGGCTTATTGCCAGTCATACATCAAAACGCCTGAAAACCAGACTCAGGCAGCGATTAACGCAGGATTCTCCCCAAATACAGCGGCAGTTAAAGCCAGTGTCATGATGCGCGATGAACGCATTCAAAAACGGATTGCCGAGTTGATGGAGGAGCGCAACAAACGAATGCGCGTCAGTGCTGATTACGTTCTCATGCGCCTGGTGGAGATCGACCAGATGGACGTGATCGATATCCTCAACGACGATGGGAGCCTTAAGCCAATCCGCGAGTGGCCGAAAATCTGGCGCACTACGCTTAGTGGCTTTGATCTGTCATCGACCATCATGAACATGAACGAGGATTCGATAGAGACAATCCTCAAAAAAATTAAATGGCCTGACAAGGTGAAGAACCTCGAACTGATTGGTAAGCACGTCGACGTCAACGCATTCAAAGAACGCCTGGATGTTAATGTGAATGTGACAATTGCTGATCGCATAGCAGCAGCCAGGAAGCGACTCAAAGAACGTCAGGATGGCAATCAGTGACAGATGCAGCGTTATCTCCTGAAGAGCAGTTGATCGAGGATATTGCAGGGTTCACTCACGATCCGCTTGGCTATGCCCTCTATGCGTTCCCGTGGGGGGAAGAGGGGACTGAACTGGCACATGCTACCGGCCCACGTCAGTGGCAGGCCGATGCGTTCCGAGAGATACGTGATCACCTGCAGAATCCCGAGACGCGCTATCAGCCGCTTATGCTGGCACGTGCTTCGGGTCACGGTATTGGTAAATCAGCATACATCTCAATGTTGATCAACTGGGGCATGTCCACTTGCGAGGATTGTAAGGTCGTGGTGACCGCCAACACCGACAACCAGCTACGAACGAAGACCTGGCCGGAAATTATCAAGTGGTCGAACCTTGCTATCACGAAAGACTGGTTTACCTGTACCGCTACCGCGATGTACAGCAATGATCCTGGGCACGACAAGCGGTGGCGAGCTGACGCAATCCCCTGGTCTGAGCACAACACTGAGGCATTCGCCGGACTACACAACGAGCGAAAACGCATCATCGTGGTATTCGATGAAGCGTCGAACATTGCGGATCTGGTGTGGGAAGTTGCTGAGGGTGCGCTTACGGACGAAGACACTGAGATTATCTGGGTGGCGTTCGGAAACCCTACACGTAATACCGGGCGTTTTCGCGAATGTTTCCGCAAATACAAACACCGCTGGAAAACTGCGCAGATTGACAGCCGGACGGTGGAAGGCACTAACAAACAGCAGTTGCAGAAATGGGTTGATGACTACGGGGAAGACAGCGACTTCGTTAAAATCCGTGTGCGCGGCATATTCCCGGATGCATCTGAATTGCAGTTTATCCCTACCGGACTTACTGACGAGGCAATGAAACGGGTGGTCACCGCTGCGCAGGTTGCACATGCTCCGGTGATAATCGGCGTTGACCCGGCATACTCAGGCGTTGATGACGCGGTGATATACCTGCGGCAGGGGCTGCACAGTAAGGTGCTATGGACTGGTAACAAGACCACCGACGATCTGATTATGGCGAAGCGTATCGCTGACTTTGAAGACCAGTACAATGCTGACGCGGTGTTCATCGACTTCGGTTACGGAACCGGTCTGAAGTCAATCGGTGATGGCTGGGGTCGTACATGGCAACTTGTTCCGTTCGGTGGTGCGTCAACTGACCCTCAGATGCTCAACAAGCGCGGGGAGATGTTCAACTCATGTAAGACATGGCTGAGGCTGGGCGGCATGCTGGATGACCAGGAAACAGCGGACGACCTGTCGGCGGCAGAGTACAAAGTTCGAGTGGACGGTAAAATCGTTATCGAACCGAAGGAAGATATCAAGGAGCGGCTTGGGCGTTCTCCTGGTAAAGGCGATGCGCTACTGCTGACGTTTGCGTTCCCTGTGTCGAAGCGTCTGCGAATTCCCGGGCAGCAGAACCAGCAAGGCAAGGCCATCACAGATTACGATCCATATGCTTAATCTGCTGGTGGGGATAATGTCGTTGATATCCTCTGATGAGGATAAAACAAAGCCAGCTCATCGGCTGGCTGTTTGTGACATGTCACGGTGTTACTTAATGGCATTAAATCCAGCGTTGATGGCTTCCGCAATATTGATGGCACTTGTTTTATCGAAGTGCCCATTCTGAATAAGCGCCGCATGCAGGCATTGCAACTTCATGTTGTATAAGTGTTCGCTCATGTAATCATTATCACTTTTTGCTTTAGCGTAAACAGCGCGAGAAATATCAAAAACATCGCCTTTTTCCATTTCAGAACGTTGTGCTGTTATCCAGTCATGGAACGTAACGCTAGTACCATGGTCTTCGCTAAGAGTTAACCCAGCCAGTCCCTCACTCTGAATTACTTCGTAATGCATTTCATTACCAGCAAGAACGCCATAAAAAATGCAGTCTTCAGCCTGAACGATACGAGAATATTTTAATGGCCATTCATTTAGATACTTAGCCAACATATCAATTGTCTTCATGATCTCACCTTAAAAAAATGCCCGGCGAACCGGGCGAACTGGAAGCAATGAGTTATGCCTTCCGTGGCTGTACTGGTTTACAGCATGAAGTCATCGCAATGGCGTCCTGCTGTAAAAAGGGCGGTGATAGTCCTTCAAGGGAAACTATCACCGCCAAGCACCTGGAACTTCTGGCATCACGGTCCTTAGGCGTGATTCTGGCGTGGCATGCAGGATTCGAACCTGCGACCAACCGCTTAGAAGGCGGTTGCTCTGTCCAACTGAGCTAATGCCACAACGCTGAGAGCACTTAGCCTGTTAAGGCGCCACACTTTGTCGCGGCTCCATAAATGCTCTCATCGTTGTACCCTCGTCTCTTCCGAGGCGTCACACCGAATCGCCGGGATGGTGAATCCCCGTGCGCGGAATAAAACCGCTCGACTTGCACATTCCGGCTACCTGGTTCGTTTGCCCGAGCAAGGGAGGGTGCCCCTTAAACGTATCCAGACCGCTATCGGCGCATGTGCCATACGCCGTACTGCTCAAAATAAAAGCTCACCCCACCTGTTTAATTTAACGACAAGCCAGTCAGGTTAATAACCGGAATGAACTCTTTGCTTACCTGAAAGGTAATAATTCGTGCGTTAAATGTCAACTATCTACGATAGATAAATCATATGTGGTTAAATTGGTAATAATTTAATTGCGTACGGAGTCATTGATATGTGCATGGGTAGCTCACCATCAGTGCCTGCAACACCAGAAGTTCAGGCAGCACCACAGGAGCAGGATGCCGCCGTTGTTGATGCCCGCGACGAAGAAACACGTCGCCGTCGCGCTGCTGCTGGTCGTAGTTCTACGCTGCTTACCGGTTCTCAGGGCGACACATCAACCGCTAATACCAGCGGTAAAACGCTACTTGGTCAGTAACCGGAGTCATTGAAATGGCGGAAACAACTAAAGAGCGATTGAACAAACAGTTCGCACAACTTGAAAGCGAGCGTCAGTCGTTCGAGCCGCACTGGCGCGAGTTGAGTGATTACATCAATCCGCGTGGTTCCCGCTTTCTGACTTCTGAGGTCAACCGTAACGATCGACGCAATACACGCATTATTGATTCGACCGGGACTATGGCGGCGCGCACTCTCGCCAGCGGCATGATGTCAGGCATCACAAGCCCCGCGCGTCCGTGGTTTCGCCTGGCTACGCCAGATCCTGAAATGATGGATTATGGCCCTGTTAAGTTGTGGCTTGAGGCGGTGCAGAACCGCATGAACGATATGTTCAATAAGTCGAATCTCTATCAGTCGCTGCCGCAGTTATACGGAAGCCTCGGCACATACAGCACTGGTGCAATGGCAGTGCTGGAGGATGACGAGGACATCATTCGCACAATGCCATTCCCGATAGGCAGTTACTACCTGGCTAACTCACCTCGTGGCAGTGTGGACACCTGTTTTCGCAAGTTCTCTATGACTGTTCGTCAGCTTGTTCAGGAGTTCGGGCTAAATAACGTCAGCGAATCCGTAAAAAGCATGTGGGAAAGCGGCACCTACGAGAAGTGGATTGAAGTGATGCATTCGGTTTACCCGAACATTGACCGTGATACATCGAAGCTGGATAGCAAGAACAAGCCATTCAAATCGGTTTATTACGAGATTGGTGGCGATAACGACAAGTTGTTGCGTGAGTCCGGATTCGATGAGTTTCCAATTATGGCTCCGCGCTGGGAAGTTAACGGCGAAGATGTTTATGGATCATCATGCCCGGGTATGCTGGCGCTTGGACCTGTTAAGGCATTGCAGCTTCTCCAGAAGCGCAAGTCGCAGTTGATTGATAAAGCCACCAATCCGCCGATGGTTGCTCCGACTTCCCTCAAGAATCAGCGCGCCTCCCTTCTTCCTGGCGACATCACGTATATCGATCAGATTACTGGTCAGGATGGCTTCAGGCCTGCTTATCTGGTTAACCCCAGTACAGCAGATTTGGTGGCAGACATTCAGGACACTCGTCAAATCATTAACAGCGCCTACTTTGTCGATCTGTTCATGATGTTGCAGAACATCAATACCCGCTCGATGCCTGTTGAAGCGGTGATCGAAATGAAAGAAGAAAAACTTCTGATGTTGGGGCCGGTTCTGGAGCGTCTGAACGACGAATGTCTTAATCCTCTCATTGACCGCGCTTTCTCGATGATGGTGCGTAAAAACATGCTGCCGCCACCGCCTGACGCGATGGAAGGCATGCCCCTGAAGGTCGAATACATTTCCGTCATGGCTCAGGCGCAGAAGTCTATCGGCCTGTCCAGTCTGGCGTCCACGGTTAACTTCATTGGTCAACTTGCGCAAGCGAAACCAGAAGCTCTCGACAAACTCAACGTTGATCAGGCGATCGATGCATTCGCTGATATGTCCGGAGTGTCTCCAACCGTCATTGTTCCGCAGGAACAGGTTGAGCAGGCTCGCCAGCAACGGGCACAGCAGCAACAGCAGCAACAAATGATGGCGATGGGGATGGCGGCGGCACAGGGTGCCAAGACGCTAAGCGAAGCTAAAACTTCGGATCCGAGTGTTTTGTCAGCTATGGCGAATGCAGTTAGTGGTCAGGGTGGGCAATCACAATGACAGATTACGAAGACGATCAACTGAAAGAAGAAAACGCCCGTAAGCAACGTGACATGGCGCAGCGTGAAATTGATGACATTCGCTTTGTCATGAGCAGTGAACAGGGGCGTCGCGTTGTCTGGTCGGTGCTGGAGAAAGGCCGTGTGTTTTCCGCTATCTCACCGATGGACGCTATGGCAATGGCATTTAATGAGGGGCAACGCAATCTGGCGTTGGAACTGTTTCAGCGCGTTATGGCGCATTGCCCTGAACAGTATTTGAAGATGGCCAAAGAGGCCAGTGAACAGGAGTGATCATGAATTTATTTGAGCGTTTGCTGTATCGCCGTCTTTGCAATGAGCAACCAGTCGATGGTGGAGCAGCTCCGGCTGCGTCAGAACCGTCAGCGCCTGCAGGTGATACCCCTGCTCCAGTTGGTGATCCATCACAACAGGAAGGCGATAAGCCACAACCTGTTGCTGATGGCGATAAACCTGCTGATGACAAAAAGCCTGAAAACGATAAGCAGGATGAAAAAAAGGGCGGCGATAAACCAGAGGGGGCGCCTGAGAAGTACGAGTTTCAGGCTGCCGAAGGCGTAGAGCTGGATACAGAAGCGTTGAAGGAATTCGAGCCGGTGGCGCGAGAACTTAACCTGACCAACGAGCAAGCGCAAAAGCTGGTTGATGCTTATCCGAAGATTCTGGCAGGTGTTCAGCAGCGCCAGGCAGAAGCCTGGCAGAAAACAACCGAGCAGTGGGCTGCGGATGTAAAAGCTGACAAAGAAATCGGTGGCGACAAGTTGATTTCTAACCTTAGCGTCGCACAGCGTGCGCTTGACCAGTTCGGGACACCTGAACTCAAAGAATATCTGAACACCACCGGGCTGGGTAATCACCCTGATCTGGTCAAAACGTTCGTGAAAATCGGAAAGGCGATGTCTGAAGATGGCATGGTCACCGGTGGTAATGAAGGCCAGCGTAGTGCGGCCGAAGTGCTCTATGGCAAATAAGAGAGGAAATGACAATGGCTGTTAAAGGCTTAACTGCGCTAACGCTGGCTGACTGGGGTAAGCGCGTCGATCCAAACGGGAAAGTCGATAAGATTATCGAGCTTCTCGGTCAAACAAACCCGATCCTTCAGGATATGCCTTTTGTCGAAGGGAACCTTCCTACCGGACACCGAACCACCATTCGTTCTGGTTTACCTTCAGCTACCTGGCGTTTGCTGAACTATGGCGTACAGCCAAGCAAATCAACCACAGTGCAGGTAACCGATTCCGTTGGCATGCTGGAAACCTATGCTGAAGTCGATAAGTCACTGGCTGATCTGAACGGTAATACCGCCGAATTCCGCCTGTCTGAAGACCGCGCATTTATTGAAGCGATGAATCAGCAGATGGCGCAGACACTGTTTTATGGTGATTCCAGCGTTAACCCTCAGCAGTTTATGGGACTGTCCTCCCGCTATTCCAGCCTGTCTGCGGGTAATGCTCAGAACATCATTGATGCTGGTGGCACGGGTACAGATAACACCTCAATCTGGTTAGTGGTGTGGGGCGAAAACACCGTGCATGGCATCTTCCCGAAAGGGCAGAAGGCTGGTATCCAGATGGAAGATAAAGGCCAGGTGACACTGGAAGATGCGAATGGCGGCAAGTACGAAGGCTACCGTACCCATTACAAATGGGACAACGGACTTGCTCTGCGTGACTGGCGTTATGTTGTTCGCATTGCAAACATCGATGTCAGCAATCTTTCAGAACCTTCCTCTGCCGCAAATATTGCGAAGTTGATGGTTAAAGCACTGCATCGCATTCCAAATCGTGGCATGGGTCGCCCGGTGTTCTACATGAACCGCACTGTAGGCCAGGCTCTTGATCTGCAATCTCTGGAGAAAACATCTCTGGCGATCAGCGTAAAAGAGACAGAAGGCGAGTGGTGGACTTCATTCCGTGGTGTACCAATCCGTGAAACTGATGCGCTTCTGGAAACAGAAGCCCGCGTGGTGTAACGCCTGTTATTAACCTGTGGGTCGTAACAGACCCACTAATGGAGAAAGAAGATGATCACCGACAAACTGTTGATGTTCTCCGAAGCTCAGGCGGTTACGAATACCGCGGCTTCTACTGACGTAATCGATCTCGGTCCAATTGACGGAAAACGTCGTGATATCGGCGTTGGTTACCCGCTTGAGTTTTGGGCGCTGGTTAACACAGCCGCCGCGGCAAGCGGTGATGCAACTGTAAACATCCAGTTGCAGACGAGTGAGAATAACAGCTCATGGACCACTATTTATGATAGTGGCGCACTGGCAAAGACCGCCCTGACAGCAGGTAAACGAGTTGTTTCTGCAAAGGTGCCTGCCGGTGTTCAGCGATATCTGCGTGTTAACTACTCCGTCGCAACTGGTCCACTAACGGCTGGCGAATTCACTGCTGGTATCAGTCTTGATGTTGATGCCAATACGCCGTATCCGATCCGCTCAAAAGTAACTGGTTAAGGTGATATCGATGTCAGGTGAGAAACCAAGATACCGCGTTCTGCGCCTCTCTCATATCCATAACACTCTGTGGCCGGAGGGGGCAGAAATCGAATACGAAGGTGAGCCTGGTAGCGCACTGGAACCTGTTAACGATGCAGCCAGACAGGCAAAAGCAAAAGTTGCAGGAAAGGTGTCAATGGCAGCAACCAGCACCAAAATCATCAACGATGTGTCAGATGATGGTGAACTGGATAAGCTCCGTGAAGAGTACGAATTGCTCTTTAACGAGAAGCCACACCATAACGCCAAAGCCGAAACGCTCCGCGAGAAGATCGCAGATAAGCGTAAAGAACTGGGCGTGTAAGCCTCGCGAATCAGACAAGGGGCTTCGGCCCCTTTATTGCAGGAGTGTATATGGAACTCGTAAACCTCAAAACCGGCACTGACAGCTACCAGGATGAGAGCGGAGAAACCAGAACTCGCGATGAATACCCGTGGGGGCTGTGCATCACTCTTAATAACGACACATTGAATAAGCTGAAGGCGCAACCTCAGGGCGTCGGAACGGAAGTGATGATAACTGCAAAGGCTGTTATTCGAGGCCTGTCTGCCAGAGAAACTGACGATGGCGTTAATCGCAGCGCCGATCTGCAGATCACTGATATGGCGATCGCTCCTGTTTCCGGGGATGTAGAAAAATCAGCGGCTGAAACTCTGTACGGTAACGGAGGTGAGTGATGGCCTCTGTAGTAGAGATCTGTAATCGTGCGCTGTCCAATATTGGCAACAGCCGCAGCATTAACAGCCTGACGGAAGCCAGCAAGGAAGCGGGGGAATGTTCGCTGCACTTTGAGGCCTGCCGTGATGCTGTGCTTTCTGATTTTGACTGGAACTTTGCTACCAAACGCGTGGCGCTTGCAGATACGAGCAATCCACCGCCTGACTGGGAATATGCGTACCAGTACCCGTCAGATTGTCTGCGCATTACTGAAATTATGCTTCCTGGTGTACGCAATCCAACAGCATCAATGCGCGTTCAGTACGAAGTTGGTGCAGACACCAACGGAACAGGAAAGTTGATCTACACAGACCAGCCTCAGGCATGGCTCAAGTATGTCTCTCGCGTTACAGATGTGAACATGTTTGATGCCATTTTTATGGAGGCGTTGGCCTGGCGTCTTGCGGCAGCTATTAACATGGCGCTGACTGGGAATGCAGACCTCGGTACGTTTGCCCTCAATATGTACAATCGCGTGATTCTTAGTGCTGGCTCGCATAGCCAGAATGAATCACAGGAACCACAGCCACCGGTTGACGAGTTTACCATTGCGAGGTTGTCCTGATGGCTATCAGTTGGATCCAGCCCAGCTTTGCCGGTGGTGAGATTGGACCGTCGTTGTACGGTCGTATCGACATGGCGAAGTACCAGGTGGCATTGCGCAAGTGCGATAACTTTATCGTGCGGCAGTATGGCGGCGTTGAGAATCGACCTGGTACGCGTTTTGTCGGTGCCGCCAAATACCCAAATCGGAAATGCCGCCTGATTCCGTTCCAGTTCTCGACGGTTCAGACCTATGCTCTGGAGTTCGGACACCAGTACATGCGCGTTATCAAAGATGGTGCGTTGGTGCTGAACAGCAGCAATGTTATTTATGAAATTGCCACGCCATATACTGAAGCCGATCTGTTCCGAATTAAATTCACGCAAAGCGCCGACGTGCTTACGCTGGTTCACCCGGCATACCCGCCGAAAGAGTTGCGCCGATATGCTCATGACAACTGGCAACTGGTTGATGTGGTAACGAAGAACGGGCCATTTGAAGATATCAATATTGACGAGTCAGTGACGGTTTATGCCAGCGCCAGCACCGGGACAATTACGTTAACGGCAAGCGCCTCTATTTTTGGCGCGGAGCAGGTAGGCAAATTGTTCTATCTGGAACAGCCTGCAGTGGATTCAGTGCCGGTATGGGAAACCAGTAAGAGTACGTCGATTGGCGATATTCGCCGTGCAGACAGTAACTACTATCGCGCCGTTACAGCAGGCAAAACAGGTACTTTGCGCCCTTCGCATACAGAAGGCACATCATGGGATGGCTGGGGCGGATCCGGTGATGATGATACTGGCATTGAGTGGGAATATCTGCACAGTGGTTTTGGCATTGCCCGTATCACTGCTGCAAATGGAACTACTGCAACTGCCGAGGTGATTTCCTATATCCCTTCGCAGGTAGTTGGCGAGGATAATGCCAGCTATAAATGGGCTAAATATGCCTGGAACAGTGTTAATGGTTATCCTGGCACTGTTGTTTATTATCAACAACGTCTTTACTTCGCCGCATCGACTGCGTTCCCTCAGACTATCTGGGCCAGCCGTACCGGGGATTATAAGGATTTTGGCAAAAGCAATCCTACGCAGGATGACGACAGAATTATCTACACCTATGCCGGGCGTCAGGTTAATGAGATCCGCCACCTGATTGATGTCGGTTCGCTGGTGGCACTGACTTCTGGAGGTGAGTACGTCATCACCGGCGACCAGAACAAAGTGTTAACCCCATCATCATTTGCATTCAGCTCTCAGGGATCAAATGGCTCTAGCAATGTCCCACCAATTGCCGTGGCGAATATTGCTCTGTTCGTCCAGGAGAAAGGCAGTGTTGTCCGTGATCTGGCCTACTCATTCGATGTTGACGGCTATCAGGGGAACGACCTGACCATCCTTGCCAATCATCTTTTTCAGAAGCACAGCATTGTTGACTGGTGCTTCTCTATTGTCCCTTACTCCAGCGCCTTCTGCATTCGTGATGACGGTAAATTACTGGTGATGACCTATTTGCGTGATCAGCAGGTTTTTGCATGGGCACCACAATCCAGTACCGGAAAATATGAAAGCACATGCAGTATCAGCGAAGGAAATGAAGATGCAGTGTATTTCGTCGTTAACCGAACCGTTAACGGGCAAACAGTGAGATACATCGAGCGACTGTCCAGCCGTTTATTTACCAGCGATGAAGATGCTTTCTTTGTTGATTCTGGCCTTAGCTATGATGGAAGAAATACGTCTGACAGAACGATGACCATCACTGGTGGTTCTGGCGAATGGGATTACCGCGCGGAATATACAATCAGTATTTCTGGTGGTGCGTACTTCACCAGTAGTGATGTCGGTGCGCAACTACAGTTCCCTTATACCGGAACTGATCCTGATACTGGCGATGAAGTGTCAAAAGAATTACGTTGCGACATTATTTCTGTAACCAGCAACACCGCTGTAGTGGTTCGTGCTAACAGGAACGTCCCGCCATCCCTCAGGAATGTGGCCACCACGAACTGGCAGATGGCGCGCCGGGCATTTGGCGGCTTGTCTCATCTTGAAGGTCAGACCGTAAACATCCTCTCTGATGCGAACGTGGAACCACAGAAAGTAGTTTCCGGAGGTGCCGTCACGCTGGAATCACCGGGGGCTGTAGTGCACATCGGCCTGCCAATAACTGCTGAATTCGAAACACTGGATATCAACATTAACGGACAGGAAACGCTGCTGGACAAAAAACAGGTGATCCCATCCGTTACTCTGGTTGTGAATGCCAGCCGCGGCATCTGGGCGACTACGCCCGGCGGTAAATGGTACGAATATCCACAGCGTGAATTCGAGTTCTACGATGATCCTGTTGATGATGCTACCGGAAAAGTAGAAGTGAAACTGGACAGTAACTGGGGCAAAAACGGACGTGTAAGAATCCGTCAGCTTGACCCGTTGCCGCTGTCTGTTCTTGCCGTTATTCCTCGCCTTACTGTTGGGGGATTCTGATGATCGATGTTCGAATTGTTCCCGCTACCGAAGAGCATCTTCAGATGATTTTGCCGGATGTTCGTCAGGCTGATATTGACGAACTGTATGCGGTATCGCTGATGACTACCGAAGATGCGCTGCGTGTTGGTCTTCGCACTGCGACTATGGCCTGGTCAGGATTTGCGAACGGAGAACTGGTAACCATGTTTGGCGTATCTCCGGCGTCAATGATCGGTGGCAATGGTACGCCCTGGCTGGTAGGAACCAGCCGTATTGAAAAATATCAGAAGACATTTCTTCGCCACTGCCGCCCTGTATTGCAGCAGATGCTGGCAGTTTATCCGCGCCTGGAAAACTACGTCGACGAGCGAAACCATGTTGCCAAAGCATGGCTGCACTGGCTTGGATTCAGGCTTGAAGAAGCCGCGCCTTATGGTGCTCTTGGTCTTAATTTCCACAGATTTCACATGGAGAGAAAATAATGTGTAACCCAGCCATCGCTTTGGTTGCCGTCACAGTGGCATCCACAGCAGCGTCAATGTACAGCCAGAGCAAGCAGGAAAAATACCAGTCAGCCATAGCAGATCGGAATGCTGAAATTGCTGAAGCTCAGGCACAGGATTCAATCAATCGTGGGAATATTGAAGCGGATCAGCGTCGTCGTGAAATGCGTCAACGCTCAGGCACTGCGGCGGCTACTATGGGGGCTACCGGTGCGGAATTAAGTAGCGGAACAGCTCTTGACGTTTTTGCGGATAATGCTCAGTTCGGCACTCTTGATGCGTTAACGACAGTGAATAATGCTCAGCGTGAGGCATATGGGTATCAGGTTCAGGGAATGAATGCTCAGGCACAGGGGGCTGCTGCTCAGTCGGCTGCTAAATCATCGATGACCAGCACTTTGTTAACGGCACCACTAAAAGCATACGGTGCATACCAGATGGGCGGCGGAACGTGGAGTCCGTTCTCTAAACGGAAGTACATCTAGTGGTGGGACGCCAATGTTATCTAACTCAGGTTTTATGAATTCTGACTCCCGATTCAAAATAGGAGGTTACTGATGCCTGTTGTTCCTACTACATCCGGACGCCAGGTGCAAAGTCGTGGTGTGCAAACCGGTGGTTTTCAAACCTTCGATGTTCCTCAAGCAGGTCAGGTGCTGGCGAATGTCGCAGATCAGTATGCGGTGGCATATGGTGAAGCCAGGCAGAAAGCGAATGTTGCATTGTCTCAGGATGCCATCCTTCAGCTTAATCAGCGCAGCAATGAACGTCTTTATAACCCTCAAACCGGTTTTTATGCACAACAAGGCAAAAATGCGATTGGTAAGGGGCAAGAGTACATATCTGGATTTGATCAGGATGTGGAAGAAATAGCTGCTTCATTGACTGATGAAGCAGCAAGAAATATGTTTTTGCAACAAGCCAGAACACAGAAAATTCAGTTCAGTACTGGAGTTCTCAGACATGAGATAGGGCAGACAAATGCCTATGAAGATGAGCAATATCAGGCAACGAGAAAATTATGGATACAAAATGAAGCGGATGCCTGGAATGACCCGCAAACTGCCACTTTAGCCAGAAATTCCAGAATGGTAGCCATTGCCAGATATGGAGCAGCCAGGGGATGGTCACAAGAACGCATTCTGGAAGAAATAGAAAGTGATGATCGCAGTGCCACAGAAATGCGGGCGAAGAATTATGCCGCTGCTAATCCGGAAGGATGGTTAAATGGTCAGTTTCAGAAAAATGATTCTGGAGGCATGGACATGCGTGCCATACGCCTTGTTGAATCAGGTGATCGTCATTTTAATCCTGATGGTAGTATTCTTGAAGGACCGAAAACATCTTCTGGAGAGAGGGCCCAGGGGAAATACCAGTTAATGCCGGGCACAGGGAAAGAACTGGCGGCCAAACGTGGCGTTGAATACAACCCTACGGACGAACAACAGCATGAAATGCTTGCCAGTGACTATGTAAATCAACTGTATGGTAAGTACGGCTCAGAAATATTGACCGGAGCAGCATATAACTGGGGGATGGGTAACGTGGATAAACTGATCGCCAAAGTCGGTGATCCACGTAAAGGTGAAATATCAGAAGAAGAATTTATCCGAAATCTTCCATCAGAAACACAAGGGTGGCTTTCCCGATATAGAAAAAATAAAACTGGAATGGATCCACTGACTATTTATCAAATAGATAACCTTGCTAATAGTCAGATAGAAAAGCAAAGGAAGTTAATATTAGAACAGCTTGAGCCAGCTATTAATAACACCATGGCCCAGCTATATAACGGTGAGGTTCCAGATTATATACCGGCTCAGGAGACCATCATCAGGGGGTATGGAAAAAACGCAGATAAAATAATCAATCAACTGGATATAGCGATTGATAACGCGAGAATATTCCAGGCAATTCAGTATTTGCCTCCTTCTCAGCAGCAAGAAGAAATGCAGAAAGTGAAGCCTGAGGTTAACGATCCTCACTATGCGTTAAAACTCGATGCTTACGGAAAATTGTCTGCATTGCTTCAGAGATCAAATGAAGCAATTCAGGCGCAACGGGATTCACGCAGATTCAATGAGGCGCTGACAATAGGTGAAAAATTAGACCCAAGCAACAAGTCAATGCAGAAAGCTGCTGATTACACAGAAATGGCGCAGAACTTTCGTATTAATGATGTCTCCACTCATGATGGGGTTGTTCGGCTTGTGGCTCAGACTGGCATAATGCCTTCGCAGGTCATCACGCAGCTTTCAGCAGTATCCCGATCCAGCAATCAGGAAGTGGTTAAAAATGCGGCGGAACTGTTTAGTCGGTTATATGAAACAGACAATGCATCTATTGGAAATATGCCGAAGGATATGCAGGGTTTTTATCTGACTGTTAAGCAACTAACTGATTCTGGCATGTCTGCTGATGCGGCTATCGAGCAGGCGCAGAACCTTACGTACAACCAGACCGATGCACTTAAAGCTCAATTGGCATCAACGCAGAGTTCAAAAGAGTACAAAAATGATCGCAGCAAGGCGATGAATTCTGCTGTCAGCAATATGGCGCAGTGGTTCCGTTGGGATCCGTCTGCGGATGACCAGACGCCGGAAGCAGCTAGATTCCGTAATGACTATCAGACGATGTATGACATTAACTACCGCGTTGCTGGTGGTAACGCTGACGTAGCGAAGCAAATGACCAACCAGCAGATAGCCCGCACTTGGAGTATCAGCGAGGTTAACGGAGAAGCGCAGTTTATGAAATATGCACCGGAGGCGCTTTATCAATATGGGCCGTCAGGCTGGCAGGCGGCGCAGTGGAAAGCTGAAAAAGAACGGCTGATGTACGGTGAGCGCAAAGAGATTATAACAACCAGTCCGACGTTGCTTGGGATCACGTCAGGTAATGCTCCTGTAGTTGAGACAAAAACCCCTGAGAGTCGTATTAATGGAGAATTATTCATAACCCCTGACGTGTTAACACCCCGTAATGGTGATTACGCCATTATGGTAAGAACTAAGGATGAAAATGGCATCGATCGGGTCCAGCCGTTTTATAACAAACATGGGCGTCCTATGCGTTGGGAACCATCACTAGAAGATTGGGAACCTTATAAGAAAATGCAGCAGGAACGGGAGCAGTACGAGCAGGAAGAAATTATGCGTGGACAGGCTATACGAAACTTCAAAGACAAGCATCGCGCTCTGGATGAGCAGTATCAGCGCCTGCATAACGAACGTATGGACAAATTTAAAGATTACTTTTCGTGGGGATCTAAATAATGCCAGTTTATGCACAAGCTGAAGATCTTAATAACGGACTGATCCCGTCAGGTAATGTTTTGCCGGAACAAACTGGGTTTGATGTTGCCCTTCCGGAAGGGGCTAATCCTGAGCCATTGCCACCTGAGCCTTCCGTATGGGGGGCTGCAATGCGACAGAACAATATTCTGTCTGGTTTTTTCCGCCCAGCCAGACAGTTTGAACCGGTCGAGGGTTATAACCCATATGCTGATAAAAATGAGTTGCACGGTTATGAATACTGGGGGGCGAAATTTGCAGATTCCCGATCGCCAGAGGAAACGGCGTGGATTAAGCAGCAGATAGATGATGAAAATGAAGACAGACGTTTATTGTCTGATGCTGGCGTAGTTGGAACCCTTGCCAGTATTGCTGCGGGAATGGATCCGGTTACTGTTGCGTCAATGTTTATTCCCGGTGCTCAAGGAGGGGCACTGGCGCGTATTGGCTCACAGATTGCGATTGGTGCTGCCGGTACAGCATTAAGCGAGGTTGTACTGAATAATCAGCAAATAACACGCTCATGGGGTGAAAGTGCCGCTCACGTTGCAGCGGGTGCGATGATGAGCGGCGTGTTTGCCAGTGCTGGTGTTGCGCTTTCGCCATCCGTCCGGGCTGCAGCCACACGTGAGGTTGCTGATGCTCTTGATAATATGAGCATTACATCAGTGACTGACAGGGCTGCCGCTTCGCTTTCCGATGGTGGTAGTGTTGGTGCTATGAAAATTGATACAGCGACTCTGGATGATTTAACCCCTGTTTCCGGTGGGTGGGTTGGAAAGGCTGCATGGAAAGCAGGGAGCTATCTTACTCCTTTGACAAGGTTAATGGAGTCTCCGTCCAAGACGGTGCGAAAAACAACGCTGGAGTTAGCCGAAAATAATTTCACCCTTAAAGGAAATGAAAGGGGGATTGAAACACCGGTAGCTGTAGAAACCCGTACACGTGGATGGCAGCGTGAAGAAGCTGCTGTTGTTGTCGGAAATAAACAGGCATACGCAAAGTATAAAGCTGATGGTGGTGACATGAGTTTTGATTCATTTCGTCAGCAGGTTGGGAATGCTATGCGAAGCGGTGATGTGCATGCTAATCCTGTTGTTCAGGAAACGGCGCAGGCGATGCGAACTGTATTAAATCGGGTGAAAGTTGAAATGCAAAAGCTTGGTTTATTGCCGCCAGATGAAGAACTGAAAGCATTAGGCCAGGCAAGCTATTTCCCACGCATATATAAAGTTGGAAAAATAATCAGTGAACGCGATAAATTTCGACGTATTTTGGTTGACTGGTGGTCGAGAGGAAATAAAACACTGGATCCTGAGGATGCTGAAATTGCAGCGGATATCGTAATTAATAAAATTACTGGTGCTAAGGTTCCACAGGATTTTGTCAGCGTATTTTCTGTAAAAGCCGCAGGTAGTACGAAAGAAAGAACATTAAATGTTCCTGATAGTCTTATCAGGGATTATCTTGAAAGTGATGTGAATTACGTGCTGCAACGTCATATCCGTGAAGCGGCAGCAGAAATTGAGTTGACGAGAACATTTGGCAAACGAACTATGACTGAGCGTCTGCAATTAATTGAGGACGAATATGACAGTCTGTTACGGGAAGTGCCTGAAAAAATAAAGGCGAAATATGACGAAAGTGTGGCAAATCTGAAAGCACGTTATGAGAGCAATGGTGAAGTTGTTCCTCAGGGTAAACTCGATTCATTAATGCGAAAGTACGAAAAGGAATTACGGAAAGAACAGTCCAGACTTTCAAAATCAAGAGCAAATGATCTCAGAGACATAACAGCATTACGCGATCGTCTTGTTGGTACATATGGGATGCCTGATGATCCGTCTTCGTTTTTTGTTCGTGCTGGCGCTTTTCTGCGGGATGTGAACTTCACGACCAAACTCGGTGGAATGACAGTATCAGCTATTCCAGATCTGGCCAGAGGGGTTATGGTTAATGGTTTCCGTAACACCATGAAAGGCTATGCTTCTCAGATATCCCAATCACCGGCATTTAAGGCCAGCAAAGAAGATATGTTGAAGATGGGGATTGGATTGGAAGCTGTACTACATTCACGTTCTCGTGCAATTGGTGATCTTGTTGACAGTTCTTCCAGGACAACAGCAGTCGAAGCAGGAATGGAGCGAATTACTGATGCCTTCGGCAAGCTGACACTCATGGATCGATTTAATGACATAAACAAATCCATGAACGGAATGCTCACGTCAGACGGTATTTTGTCCGGTGCGTTTTCTGCACGTCGCATGGCAAAACTCGGTATCAACGACAATATGGCTGCGCGTATTCGCAGTGAGTTCGAGAAACATGGTGAGGTAATTGATGGATGGCACATTGGTAACTTTGATAAATGGGACGATCAGTACGTTGCCGGAGTATTCCAGTCAGCGGTTCTGAAAGACGTTAATAACACTATCATCACCCCCGGTATTGGTGACACACCTTTATGGGCGAGTACTCCAATGGGGCGAACGATATTTCAGTTTAAATCATTCACAACGGCTTCATACAACCGTGCGCTACTTGGTGGGTTACAGGAAGGAACTGCGCAATTTTATTATGGCACTGCATTTCAGATTGCTCTTGGCTCACTGGTCTATGCGCTAAAAGAAGCATCGAAAGGGAAAAATGTTGACTGGTCACCAGAGAAGCTGGTGCTTGAGGGTATAGATAGATCCGGTATTCTTGGGCCATTGATAGAATATAACAACATGGCTGAAAAGGCTACTGGTGGTGCTGTTGGGCTGGGGGCTTTATTTGGCACTGGCACACAGTCTAGGTATGCCAGTCGTGGATTCGTAGGATCTCTATTCGGACCGTCATTTGGTCTTGCGGATAGCATCATTGATGTGACCGCAGGAGTGTTGAATGGTGATGCCGGTGATCGTATTGCGCATAATGTCCGAACTCTGATACCAGGCAATAACCTGTTCTGGATTGCGCCACTAATAAACCAGGTGGATCCGGTGATGCGGTGAGTTAAACGCCTTTAGCATGATTCAGGGGAAACCCCAATATTAAATATGAGTGACTCCCCTGAATCAGCATAATAATGTAATATTATTGACTTACGTTGTTTTCTTGCTTCGTAGAATAAACGCTCCTGCGGCGATAATTTGTGAAAACTGCCGGATGCACAATATATGTTTTTTAACTTTTCGCTGGTTGCTTTTATTGTATCTTCTGAGATGTATTTTAGGTATTTATCCGTATAGATGTTGCTACTATAAGAAATTAATGTTTTGCTGTTGTTGTGATGTATTGTATTTTTATCGTTGAAGTCTGTATTTTTATTTACTGTCATTAGGTTTTTAATGATTACATGTAATACAATAGTCTCCCCATCATCAATTCCATATTTGATGTCATAGTCAGTATATTTATTTGTTATACCGCTTCCTGATAGCGGCACTATGTACTCTGAGAAAAATGAGTTTGCCGCGTGACCATCAAGAGCAATAGCATTTTTTTTGTGGTAAAAATAAAACAATATTGAGAGAGTCAAAATAATAGCGACGCCTAATGCAACCTTTAATATAGATATGGTTTTCAAAATATCGCTCCTTGTTGTAACATACATCAGTAATGTGGCGTTTTTCAATTGTATTAAAGACGTGTAATATGTACACGCCTTTTGTTCTTCCTATTCAGGTATTTCAATTCCAAAACCATCTGCATCCCATGAGTTTTCACAGATGATGTAACCTAGTTCATTGAGCTTATTAAATGTTTTTTCAAAGATGATCTGGTAATCATTATCTGCAAGTGATTCCAGTTCAAGGTCATTAAGGTTTATATAAAAACTTGTATGTCCAAGTGTTATTTTCTTATTAATTTCATTAAAGGTTCTTTTGAAAATAATATTTGATATTTCATGCCGTGCATTGTTTGCAATAATTTTTGCTTCATAAGCAGAAATTACGTCATCTTCATGAATATCTTTCAGAAAGCTGGTGTCAAGACGTTGTACTATTTCAGCGTTCATTGATCGCTTATTGGCTTTTGCAGAAATTTCTATTTTTTCTTTTACTTCAACGGGAAGTCTGATCCTTAGTTGTGGATCTTCTCTGCTCATGTTCTTCACCAAATATTGAGTTACTTGCAATGATTGAAGTATGCCTCACCGTGTGCTTGACATCAATGACGCACGGTGTGACAATTGTTTTGCCCCACCGTGGGGCTAAGGAGATATGAAATGCAAAAAGCAAAAGAGATGTGTCAACGACGAGTTCGTTTTCCGGACGATGTGAAGTTAGCTATTGAAAGAAATGGCGAAAAAGAATGCCGAAAGTTCAATACAGAGATTATCTATCAGCTGAGGAAAGTGTATGGACTCACTGGTGAGAAGAATAGCGTGGCATAAAACAGCGAAGCCCAACGGTGGCCAGACCGTCAGGGCTTCAGTATCGTAAAACTACGTATAGGAATTAACGACATGACGAGTATAGCAACAGCGGTATCTACTATCAACGTGCCATTCCACGGCGCAGAGCTTTATGTTGTCAATCACAACGGTGAACCGTATACCCCAATGAAACCTATCGTTGAGGGAATGGGGCTAGACTGGAAATCTCAACATAAGAAGATTTCTCAACGCTTCTCGAAGGGTATGGTGGAAATCACCATACCTTCTGCCGGTGGGGTGCAAGCCATGATTTGTATGGCTTTACGAAAATTGGCAGCTTGGTTGAACAGCATCAGTCCAAACAAAGTACGCCCTGAAATCCGCGACAAGGTAATCCAGTATCAGGAAGAGTGTGACGATGTGCTCTACGATTACTGGACTAAAGGCCATGTAGTTAACCCACGCAAAGCTAAAAAGGCGTTGCCGGGTAAAATCACCACTGAACAGCAGGAAGCCATTAAACAACTCGTCATGAGTCGCGGTCAGTCTCTGCCAAAAGAAAAACAGGCTAAGGCGATGATCACCATGTGGTCGTCACTGAAATCTCATTTTGGCTGTTCGTACAAAGAAATTGATGAAGATCAATTCGCCGAAGCGTTGTCTCTTGTTGCTCGGGTTCCGCTTGAAGGGGAGTATCTCCCTGCTGGATCTGCATCAGAGAATGATGAAGTGGCAGTCAAGATGTTAGATGCGCTTCGTGAGGCAATTAAAACACAGACAAAATGTTATGGTTATCCGCTGAAGCCCGGCTACCGCAGCCTGATTCATTCTCCGTCTGGTGTTCTCGGCCTGACGGAGCACTCACTGCTGATGAATCTGCTGAACCAGTTACAGGAAGACGGGCATGATGTATCGGGCGCGGCGGCGGAGCTGACAACCATGTTCTGCTACATCGTTGGTGTGAGCAAATGCCTGCGTGATATCCAGACGCACGCGGAGTACATCAACGACAAGGCAGGGTTCTTCTGACAGAACGGCGGCACAGGGATGTGCAAAACTGAACTATCGTGACATGTCACAGGCCGCTTTCGCGGCCTTGTTTTTAACGAATGCCACCGCCGCCTGGGTGGGAATCCGCAGACACAAAAAAGCCCGCGCCGCGGGCTATTCTTCTTCATCATAAAAAAGCGGATTGTCGTTTCCATCTGATGAAAGGAAAGGTATGTGTTCTCTTGAAAATCCAACAACGACAATTTCATTATCATTTTTTGCATAATGAATGCATTCATTAGAATGCATTCCGCCAGGGTTGAAATTTAAGTTAATGGTATAATTCTTAAATGTGTTTGGATACCATGTTGGCCCACAATGATAATGCCAATAATTCTCTTGCTCATAATTGTCTGAGCCGGGAATTTTATCATGGTTATCATCAACCCACGATGGCTTGTTTTTTCCAACAAGCGCCCTTCCATTGGCAACATCTTCTAAAAACCTTTGTATGATTTTTATTTCATCGTCAGTAAGGAAAGGTCCGTCTACAGCGAAAGGGGTGTTGCTTTCCCCATTTAGAAAACTATTAGATATTCTAATGTTAAACTTCAAGACAAACTCCTAATGTGCTTCTATTTGGAGCGAAATGCCGCCTTGAAGTCGCTGAAAGATGTTCCTGTCTGGTAAACCATATCCTTGTCGCGCTCTTTGCTTGCGCGGCCAAGCATAACTTTTCCAATGACATCCCAGCATTGCTTGGCTTGTTCATTGTGCTGAGTACGATTTTTCAACGCTGTCATATCGCGCCTCCTTTACCTTTAAGGTAATAGTACGCTATTCACCCCCAGTCTGCAATCGTACAGAATTATTTAAAGGCACATCCCTGTGCCGCCGTTCTGTCAGAAGAACCCTGCCTTGTCGTTGATGTACTCCGCGTGGGTCTGGATATCACGCAGGCATTTGCTCACACCGACGATGTAGCAGAACATGGTGGTCAGTTCCGCCGCCGCGCCCGATACGTCGTGCCCGTCTTCCTGTAACTGGTTCAGCAAATTCATCAGCAGTGAGTTCTCCGTCAGGCCGAGAACACCAGACGGCGAATGAATCAGGCTACGGTAGCCGGGCTTCAGTGGGGCGCTGTATTCTTTTTTGTCTTCCAGCTTGATCGCCTCCATAATGGCGGGCATGAAGCCTGACAAGACCTTCTCCACTTTTGTTTCTTGTTGTCTTAAACGTTTCTCGCATTCAATGAAGTAGCGTCGCACCTGGCGACCTTTTTCGTTACGCTCGACCATCGCCAGCTCTTTGGCTGTATCAAGGGTGAGGTGGTACTCTTTGCGGTTGTGGCCGCCTCTACCAGATGTTTGCTTTCCCAAATTGGAAAGCAAAATATAGTCTTGATTTTCAATGAATTCGTATTCTGATATGCGATTTGTAATCCATGCTGCAAACACCTTTTTAACACCTAAAAAAGCGTGCAGATCGCGGGCATTACAAAGTAGGGCTGTTTCGTTAGATATAGTGCCGTTGAATACGGGGATGAGTTGAGCGTTCATGATGGCGTCTCCACTTAGCGAATTACATCACCACCGCTGAGACCAATCAGATGGTGGTGAACTGAACGGAGTTGGTCTTACCGGCCTAAGTGGTACCGGCGTCCTTTCGGACCCCCATTCAGCCCACCATAATTCTGGCATGACTGTGCTATACGCATAAAAAAACCACGTCTGGCGTGGTATGCGCCACTTAGTAATCCGGGAGACCAATCCCGGCACTGGATTTTGCCAGTGCCCGATTACTATGGCACAAGAGGAGTGCAATGTAAATTTACCGCAAAGGTAATGATAAACGCGAAGAAATATTAAAATCAACCGTATTTGGTTGATTGCGTTTAACGCTTGATCACCTGAAAGCAAGATATTACCTTTAAGGTAATGTTATTGTGAGGAAAAGCAATGGAAGTTTTCTGGATAGTTGTTGGTGTGGTTGCGGTGATTATTTACGTTATCAACCAGAACAAGACTAAGATCTCTGATCGTACGGTCGTTAATCATAACAAAACGATAAAGACCGAAGATGGGGAGATAACGATTAATCGTACACAGGTGATAGAACACACCTCTACTCAGTTTCAAAAAACTGGAGGTAATGCGCCTAATATTTCCGCACCTCCTGCTTATGATAGTGCGGTAATCCAGACATATTATAAACAGCAGGAGTTAGCAAAAGAGAGGCAACTGATTCAGCCAAAGCCGTTTACAGCTGAGATTCCACCTGGAGTGTCAACGCGTCCGGCATATCATGGAAGATTCCCTGGTGATGACATATCGTCTCAGTCATCTAAAAAAGCACCTCAGGCAATATCAGAGCCAGCAAGAATACCTTCTGTATCGCCGCCAAAAGAAGAATCAGCTAACAGAGTTTCAAGTGGTAGCAAGCAGTGCTTGCGATGCAGAATAAACCTTCCATATGAAAAATTCAGGAAATCGTCAAAAAATCCAGATGGATTGACTAAATGGTGTGCAAGGTGTCTCGATGGCCCAAAGAATACACGCCATATGAAGTGGTGCCCAATTTGTAATGTCCGCAGAAAACGAACCAGCTTTTACCCTAATAATCAAAATGCGGACGGCTTAATGGCATGGTGCAAAACGTGCTGGGATGAGCACAAAGCGAAACGATAGGCCGCTCTTGCGGCCTTTAAATTTACCGGGTTTGTTTTCGTAATTGTTCGGCACAATAGTCGAGATGTGTTTGCAGATCCCGCATAGACATCTGTGAGCTGGTGACGTAGTTAATCAGTGCAGTCAGTTCGGCAAGTGGGCCATCGACATTAAATCCATCCTTATCGAGATCCCGGAGTAATTTCATCAAGTGCGATCCCTCCACCAGTGACCTGACGCCTCCCGGCGTGTGAATCCTTTCGGTAAATCCGTCTTCCAGTGGATAGTGATACTGCTGCATCTTATCTTCTCCATGCAATAACTGTATATTTATACAGTAGCAAATAATTTGTTTGCTATCCAGCACGTTTTGCAAATCACCTGAAAGGTAATATCTTTTCGTATTTATGGATTATCTATCCATATGTGGTTTTTCAGGTAATAGAATAACCAGATATGCGGCGCAACGGGTGCTGCGACTATCTGGAGATTTAACATGACGGTCTCAACCGAAGTTGACCACAACGAATACACTGGTAACGGAGCTACGACATCATTTCCGTATACCTTCCGTATTTTCAAAAAATCCGACCTGGTTGTTCAGGTGTCTGACCTGAACGGGAACGTAACAGAATTGGTTCTGGATACTGACTACACAGTAACCAATGCTGGAGGATATAATGGCGGTAATGTAATTCTGTCGAAGGCGTTGGCTAACGGTTATCATATTTCTATATCACGAGAGCTCCCGGTTACGCAGGATACTGATTTGCGTAATCAGGGTAAGTTCTTCGCTGAGGTACATGAAGACGCGTTCGATAAACTGACAATGCTTATTCAAAAGTGTTTTTCATGGATGAGGTTAGCACTTATAAAACCAAGCATTCTGGCTAACTATTATGATGCAAAAAATAATAAGATATCAAATCTAGCAAATGCCACTGACAGAAACGATGCTGTCAATAAAGGTTATGTTGATGATCTTTTTACTGGAGGTGTAACGCCTACACCTAACAGCGCTAAAAACGATATTTTTACAAATCACCAAAGAAAGATTGTAGCTACGATGCCGCTTCTTTTTCCTGAATATGATGCGATTATGGCTGCTAACCCGTCAGCAACTTATATGTATCCTCAAGGATTCTGCGTTAGCGAAGATTTGATATACATCACTTATCCATTTGAGCCTAAACAGACGAATAATGTCGTCGCAGTATTTAACATATCTGGTATTTATCAAGGTTATTTCTATGTTCAGGCTGGCGGCCCAGGCTTCGCTGCTGAAGGAATCGTGGTTACGTCAGACTATGGCCCAAAAAAAATGTTTGTTGGTCACACAAACGGAATACTGCGTGAATTTAATATGGAGGGGGCATTATACGGAAGCAATCTGCCTCTTGTACAAAACCATGATGTTGGATTATTCAACCAGTTCAGCTACAGAAGAGGTATATGGCTCGTTGAGCAGAATGCGCCAGAAGTAGGACAGAAAATCACAAGAACTGTACTTGCAGTGTTCGACAGTGGTTTCAATCGCCTGTCAACTATAACGCTGCCGTTACATGATGTTGGGTATGTAACTAAAAGCACCTCACCTTATGCGCCTTATTTCAACAAGCGTCAGGGTATTGCGGTAGGTGATAACTACTTTGTCTGCGGCTATGGCGGCTTCATAGCTGATGGGGCAGGAAGCGCAGGATATAACGAATATCAGGGCAGCAAAGTTTTTAACCCTGACGGTACAAAGCGAACTGAATCAATGCTTCATCCTCAGGCCATGATGGATTTAATGAAAGCCGCAGGATTGAACGTCACTCGCATAGAAAATGAAGGCGTTTGTGTTTCTCAGGATGGAAAATCCATTTATTCACTTTACATTCATCAGGAAAGAACTGGCTCTGAACCTTACAATTCAGGTTTGGTTATTTTCGAAGATTTCTCCACTGATAAAGATGCTATCGATTTTACACCTGCATCCAGGCTTTACCGCGGATTTGATATCGATCACGCGAGCATTGGGGTATATCCCCGTAGTGCGAAGGGGATTGTTAACCCTGTAGATGGTACGTTGTTCACTAACATGACTGAAATTCTTCGCTATATGCAGGAGATGAGTCAGAAGGCATTTAATTTTTACACAGGGACTGTCAGCATTGCTGATATATCTGGCGTGGCAATCCCTTCCAGCACATATGTTGAAATACTGAATGCGAATAATCAGACTTTTATAGTCAACTATTATTCATCTGATAGTGGCATTAGTTATTTGGTTGCAACTAATCCTTCTGGTGACTTTGTATTTGTGCGCCAGCGACCGGCACAGTGGGCATCTAACTTAACCATTCAGCAAAACGCAGATCCTGATACAAACCAATTAAACCGCATCACTGCATCATCATATGCCGGTGCAACTACAAACTCTCAGAAAATATTGGTCCTTGACCAGCAGGCTACAGCTAGCGCAAATAGCTTGGTATTGGGCGGTAGTTCTTCTGTGTTTAGGTCTGCCACCACGGTGGATATTGCATGCAACAGCGACCCGACAGCATTGGGAGGAACCATACGCTGGCGGTTTTATAATACAGGTCTTCGCCCGTTTGCTGACAATACCTATAATTTTGGTCAGGCATCGTTTCGTATTAAAGACGCCTACTTTGCAAATGCCCCAACCGTTTCATCAGATGCCACGCTGAAAACCAATCCCGAGGCAATATCAGATTTAAGTGAAATGCTTTCTTCTGATAGAGACAGCATTCTTGATGCCTGGGGCGATATTTCTGTTGTGGCGTATCGATGGCTCGACGCTATATCCATGAAGGGCGATGGTGCCAGATGGCATTTTGGCGTCATGGCTCAGCAGGTAAGAGATGTATTCCTGGCGCACGGAATTGATGGAACCAGATTTGGCCTTCTTTGCTATGACGAGTGGGACGATATTTTTGAGCCGGTAATCGCGACTAAAGAGATTACCGATGCGTCTGGTGAGTTGGTCACCGTCGAATATGACACCGGAGAACAGAGGCTGGTTAAAAAAGCGGGTAGTTCATGGGGCATACGGCCTGACCAGTGCGCTTGGCTTGAGGCTGCATATCAGCGCCGCCGATGCGATCGTATTGAAGAGCGACTCGAACTATTGGAATCAAAATAAGACCAAGTTTAGGTAATTATTATCCGTAAATGGTTTATTGTGTATGATGGACCTCATCTTCTAAGGGGGTTTTTATGCACAATAAACGGTGGTTACCATGAATGGCACGGTTACGGCGGATTCACTGAATCAAGGGTTAAGCTTGGGTGCGCTGGCCTCTGTCGTCTACGGCGTTCCGCCAGAGGTGGCTCTCGGTGCTCTGGCTGGTGCGGTAATATTTGTTACCTCTGCTGTAGAGTATCCTGTTCGTCGTCGTGTACTCTTGTCGATACTCAGCTTTCTTTGTGGTCTTCTCTTTTACAAACCAACAACATCAATTCTTATCGGAATAGCCAGCATGATACCTACCATCACGCAGGACTCTTTCGAGAAAGGGATTGTTTTCTCTGCTGGCGCATTCGTGTCAGCAATTGTCGCAGTGCGAATTGGTATATGGCTCTATCACCGTTCTGATAATCCACGCCAGTTAATTCCTGGGAGAAAAGGCGATGGTAACTAATGAGCTTGTTTTGCTTATCACCAATGCAATTATTTGTACTGGCATAGCAATTCGCGTTGTCACATTCCGGCGTAACGGCTCTCAACATCGAAGATGGGGAGGGTGGCTTGCTTATTTCCTTATTGTTGCTGCGGCCAGTATTCCTGTTCGTGTCGCCTATGCAATCTGGTTACGTACGCCAATGGCTGTGGATTTATCTGAGGTCATTATCAACGCTGTCATGCTTGCCGCGGTTATTAAAACACGCGGTAACGTTGTTCAGATTTTCAAAACATCGAGGTCTAAACATGGAGATTAAACAATTCCAGCGAGCTGCTGGTATTAGCGAGGCTCTGGCCGCACGCTGGTTCTCGCATATAACTTCTGCGATGAAAGAGTTTGGTATCAGAAAACCCGAAGATCAGGCAATGTTTATTGCTCAGGTCGGGCATGAGTCTGGTGGCTTCACCAGGTTGCAGGAGAATTTCAATTACAGCGTCACCGGACTGGCTAACTTCGTTCGTGCCGGTCGTCTTACTCAGGGACAGGCTAACGCATTGGGTCGTCGTGCAGGTGAGCCACCATTGCCACCTGAGCGCCAGCGTGCGATTGCCAATCTGGTGTACAGCAAACGCATGGGGAACAATGCCTCTGGTGATGGCTGGAATTACCGTGGCCGCGGACTTATCCAGATTACCGGTTTGAATAACTATCGTGATTGCGGAAACGGCCTGAAAGTGGACCTGCTGGAGAATCCTGAACTGTTGGTGCAGGACGAATACGCGGCTCGTAGCGCGGCGTGGTTCTTCGCCAGCAAAGGATGCATGAAGTATACCGGCGATATTGCACGTGTAACTCTGATTATCAATGGTGGCCGGAACGGCATCGACGATCGCCGTGTACGGTATCTTTCGGCCAAGAAGGTGCTTTTATGAATAAACTATTTTCTTTGCTCATTCCCCGCTGGGAAACAGATACAGTTGCTTTGCAAGAAACAGAACGTGGTCTGGAAATAGTTTGCAGCTATTCCGACATCGATCCTGGTGAATTTTTCGATGCGATGTGCGAGCTGAAAACATTTACCTGGCTGAATTGGTCATGGCCATATGGTGAGCCAATTAACGTTCGCCGATTTCAGCCGAAGGTAAGTATATGATCAAGGCATTCGTGAAAGCATACTGGAAACAGTTGCTTATCGTGTCGATGCTTGCTGCTCTGGTGGCCAGCTGCGTTGTTGCCTGGAATGTGCATGGCAGCCGCCAGTACGATGCCGGGTATGCTCAGGCGAAGGAAGATCAGAAACAGGCTGATGATAAGTTAAGGTCACAGCGTGAGCAGGAGAAAACACAAATTGAACGTGAAGCACAATCCCGTATCGATGCGGCGCGTGCTGATGCTGAGTATGCTAATTCCGCTGCTGATAGCATGCGCGCCGAGCTTGACAAAACCAGGCGGCTCGCCGAACACTATACCGGATCTTTCCCCCCTGGCACGCCAGCCAGCAAGGTCATCGGTGTGCTCGCCGACATGCTTGAAGAAAGCAACCGAGTTTACAACGCAACAGCAGCTGAGGCTGAAAAGTATCGTATCGCAGGGGAATTCTGCGAGCAGCAATACGATTCACTGAAGAAGCAAAAATCGTGGCACTGATTTCCGGTGACGGTATATAAAACGGTACGGTGAAAATAAGGTTATAGAAAGTTGTTACCAGTCAATTGGTTATGCATGCCGTAAATAATTGAGTGGGAATGATTTGAACCCTGTACTATGAATGAACAAAACCCTCTGTTACTACAGAGGGTTTTTTATACTCACGAATCATAGGCTTGAAGTTACTGACATCGCTTAGTTAAACCAGCTGTCCGATTTGTTCTCTTCTGCTTTACCCACGCTTTTCATCAGATCGCGACCGCCTTCAGTCATATTTCTGTTTGCGTCAGCTTCAGATTGCACCACATCGGTTTGCGCAGCTTTGTGCTTCAGTTCCTGATCGATAAATTCGTTTTCGCGCTTAACGCGGGCTTCTTCTTTCGCCAGCGCCAGTTTTTGCTTCTGAATCTCTAAGCTACGTAGCTCATCTTCATAACTTTGATCGCGTTTTTTGTCCGCAGTGGCTTCGGCGTCCAGTTTATCCTGACGAGCTTTCTTATTCGCTGCTGCCGTTGCCGCTCTTTTATTAGCCGCGGCCTGGGCGTTTGCGCGACGTTGCTTCTCTTGCTGGATTTCCCTGTTGCGCTCCGCGACCCATTCGTCATGCTGCCTTTGCTCTTCATTTTTACCTTGCTGTTCCGCTTCTGCGACAGCCGAGAGTTGATCCTGCAATGATGAGGCGATAGCCGGATAGCTTAAGGAGGCTAAGATGGCGCAAAGAAAAACTTTCTTCATGACTCCTCCTGATTATTAGCTCTTTTCAGGACATTTGGTATTTGGCTGAATACGCGTTTCGTTATACGTCGTGGTAATAACAACGGCTAAACCTGTCGTAAACTGGCACTCTTTACCCACCTGGGTGGAGGTATACACTTTGGTGCCTTCCTTATATGTTAAAGAAACACCTTCCACTAAGGTTTTATCATTCACCATAGAACCCGCTGCTGCGCCAACAGCTCCGCCGCCAACTGCACCTGCTGTCGTTCCGGAATTGCTGCCAGACCCGACGTTGTGGCCGATAACACCGCCAGCGACAGCGCCAATAAGCGCGCCGAAGGCTTGTGCGTTCCGTTTATTTTGGGCGTTGTCTACGGCAACTTTTGCGGGAAGAATGGAAATAATATTAACGGTTTTAGTTTCTTGTTTGGTATTCAGTTGATCGGTTTGATAAACATCGGCGGCATGATCATCAGCATTTGACTGGCATCCTGCCAGAGTAAATGACGCTAACATTGCCACAGGCAGAAGACATTTTTTTAATTTCATCACTATTCCTTGTTATACACATTACGAAAAATAAGACATTTAAGATCATCAAAAGAGGAAAGTAAATGTATTGCGTATAAACTGTCTCTTATACACATCTGACGCTGCCGACGATAAGGCTC
>ERZ1026988.30-NODE-30-length-84775-cov-12.874929_pt1 | contig 84775 bp, 49 predicted proteins | sample MGYA00519291_ERZ1026988 | MGnify/ENA primary metagenome ERZ1026988 (study PRJEB26926, sample SAMN06164795) | human gut metagenome | biome: ENVO:00009003; feature: ENVO:2100002; material: ENVO:00002003 | host: Homo sapiens | place: USA | collected 2012 ... | reverse complement strand
GATTATGGCTTTAGAATATTTTTATTTCTAATAGACGAGATTTTTCCTGTTATGATATAATATGCTGAATTAACACATGTTAACGATTTACCAGTAATGTAAATAAATTTTCGAGGAGATCATTCCAGTGGGACGTAAATGGGCCAATATTGTTGCTAAAAAAACGGCTAAAGACGGTGCAACGTCTAAAATTTATGCAAAATTCGGTGTAGAAATCTATGCTGCTGCCAAACAAGGTGAACCCGATCCAGAATTAAACACATCTTTAAAATTCGTTATTGAACGTGCAAAGCAGGCACAAGTTCCAAAGCACGTTATTGATAAAGCAATTGATAAAGCCAAAGGTGGTGGAGATGAAACGTTCGTACAGGGACGTTATGAAGGCTTTGGTCCTAATGGCTCAATGATTATTGCTGAGACATTGACTTCAAATGTTAACCGTACGATTGCTAACGTTCGCACAATTTTCAATAAAAAAGGCGGCAATATCGGAGCGGCAGGTTCTGTCAGCTATATGTTTGACAATACGGGTGTGATTGTATTTAAAGGAACAGACCCTGACCATATTTTTGAAATTTTGCTTGAAGCTGAAGTTGATGTTCGTGATGTAACTGAAGAAGAAGGTAATATTGTTATTTATACTGAACCTACTGACCTTCATAAAGGAATCGCGGCGCTAAAAGCAGCTGGAATCACTGAGTTCTCAACAACATCATTAGAAATGATTGCTCAATCTGAAGTTGAGCTTTCCCCAGAAGATTTAGAAATCTTTGAAGGGCTTGTTGATGCCCTTGAAGATGACGACGATGTACAAAAAGTTTATCATAACGTCGCAAATCTCTAATTATATGTTAAAGAAATCTGTCTTTATGGCAGATTTCTTTAATCTCATATAATCCTTATAAAAATATAATGTTTAACTCGTCATATTGCTTATAAAAAATCCCCGTTCCCAGAGAAATAATATTTATTAAAATGGCAGGTCTTCTTTTTCTGATTACCGAAGACAAAGTGGCAATTACGTATAGTTTCCCGATAAAGACGCGACAGCTACATCCCGCATAAGGCATTTTTCTCTTTATCTTTGTACGGTACTTCATGGAACAGAATTTTTGACCTTGTGAATCGTGATGTCTGTTGGGGAGGGGCAATTTGCTCACTGAAGCGTGAGACTCGATTAAGCGCACGAAACACAGAAATCAAAAACCCGGCCACTTTTTTTACAAAGTGGCCGGGTAAAAATAATTTTTATTTTTTAACTGTCCTGAGACTCATAGAGATGTCTCAAAACTAAAATTTGGCTCCTCTGACTGGACTCGAACCAGTGACATACGGATTAACAGTCCGCCGTTCTACCGACTGAACTACAGAGGAATCGTGAGAACGAGGCGAATATTAGCGATGCCCACCCACAATGTCAAAGCCTGTTTTTTAAATTTGAAATCGTTTGCTGAAATAATCTGCATTTTGTCGTTTATTCCGACACAACTGGCTTTTTTTCACACTTTTGCGGCTCGGATCGAGGGTATTTCCATAGCCAACGTCCAGTAACCATTCGCCAGTAAAACAGCACGGCCCGCACAGCCCAGTCGGCAAACATTCCCATCCAGACACCAACCACACCCCAGCCAAGCATGATTCCCAGCACATAACCGACTACAACCCGACAACCCCACATGCTCAACATCGAAACCCACATGGCGTAACGGGCATCACGAGCACCTTTAAATCCAGCGGGTAGCACCCATGAGGCGGACCAAATAGGCATAAATAAAGCATTTAGCCAAATCAGAATCACAACGACGTGTTTAACCTGTGGATCCTGGGTGTAAAACGATGCCATAACCCCGGCAAAGGGAGCCGTTAGCCAGGCGATGGCCGTTAATCCAAGAGTGGACAGCCAGAACACATGCCGCAACTGAATCTCTGCTTGCGCTATCTGCCCTACCCCCAACCTTCGGCCTGTAATGATCGTAGAAGCAGAACCGAGCGCACTTCCGGGTAAGTTGATAAGAGCCGCAATTGAGAACGCGATAAAATTTCCGGCAATAACGCTGGTCCCCATCCCGGCAACGAACATTTGGGTTAATAACCGACCACTGGTAAATAACACTGATTCGACACTCGCTGGAATACCAATCCCCATGACTTCCCAGATAATGCTAAAATTCAGCGGTTTAAAATAGCTCTTTAACGAAATCCTTAGCGCAGGATTAAAACCAATCGCCAGCACCCACAAAATTGCAACTGCGCCAATATAACGAGAAATGGTTAAACCCAACCCAGCCCCGACAAATCCCAGTCCCGGCCAGGAGAAAAGGCCGTAAATCAATATGCCGCTAATAATAATATTAAGAATATTCAGGCTACCGTTAATCAGTAGCGGTATTTTCGTATTCCCTGCACCACGAAGTGCCCCGCTACCAATAAGAGTGATGGCAGCTGCTGGATAACTGAGTACGGTCAGCTCCAGATAAGTCAACGCCAGTGCTTTAACGTCTGTCGTGGCATCACCCGCGACGAAATCAATAATTTGTTCGCCAAAATGATGAATTAGCGTTGCCAACAGTACGGCAAACAACGTCATGATCACCAATGACTGCCGCGTCGCCACCCTCGCTCGTCGTCGATCTCGCTTACCGAGACTAAATGCTACAACGACAGTAGTACCAAGATCGATAGCTGCAAAAAAAGCCATAATGACCATATTGAAGCTGTCCGCCAACCCCACGCCGGCCATCGCATCTTTTCCCAGCCAGCTGACCAGAAAAGTGCTCAGGACCCCCATCAACAGGACACAGGCGTTCTCCATGAAGATAGGAATAGCAAGCGGGGTTATCTCGCGCCAGAACAACACTTTGTAGCTCTTGCGTTTAGAGTGCCAGCGAGTGCCGTGAACAACCTGGCGTAAAGCAGAGGAGATATTCAAAGCCGACCTTAATTGCAGAAAGTGAAACCACATTTCAAATGATGAGGGAGAATCAGCAAAGCTGCAAAGATTTTCGCCAACAAATTGTCTGCAAATGCAACAAACTGTTGATAGAAACGGCAAACAGTTGGGAAATTTAAAAATCGGGTTTGACAAAATATTTTTCGCCGTTAAGATGTGCCTCAACAGCGATTCCTCTGTAGTTCAGTCGGTAGAACGGCGGACTGTTAATCCGTATGTCACTGGTTCGAGTCCAGTCAGAGGAGCCAAATTTCTGAAAAGCCCGCTTTTATAGCGGGCTTTTTGCTATATCTGATAATCAATTTCCTCTTCACTGTTTTCCATCACCTGGCGCTTGATATCCTCAACTGACAGTCCTGCATTACAAAGTTCCAGAAAGCGCCAGACATAGTTACGCTGAAGTTGCCCTCGCTTCAGTCCCAACCAGACAGTATTAGCATCGAAAAGATGCCGCGTATCCAGGCGGATTAAATTCTTTTCCTCTTGTTCGCCGCTGGATTGTTCGGCAACTAATCCGATCCCAAGCCCAAGAGCAACATAGGTTTTAATGACATCAGAATCCTGTGCACTTAATACAATATCTGCCGGCAAACCTTTGCGGGCAAATGCGTCATCAATGCGTGAGCGCCCCGTAATCCCCTGTCGGTAAGTAATTAACGGCCACTTCGCTATTGATTCCAGCGTCAACGGTGTAATTTGCGTCAAGGGATGATCGAGTGGAACAAGCAAACTATGGTGCCAACGAAACCACGGGAAGGCGACGAGCTGCGGGTCATTACTCAAACGCTCGCTGGCGATACCAATATCAGCTTCGCCATTTTGCAACAACGTCGCAATTTCCTGTGGTGTACCCTGGATTAGCTCCAGCCGAACCTCCGGGAAAAGTTCGCGAAAAGCTTTAATGACCTCAGGCAAGCTATAACGTGCCTGAGTATGCGTCGTTGCAATAGTGAGAACGCCAGACGTATCGTTGGTAAACAGGTCTGCGAGCCGACGAACATTACTGGCTTCATTCAGAATGCGTTCTGCAATGACCAGTAATGCTTTGCCCGGTTCAGTCATGCCCAGCAGTCGCTTACCTCGTCGAACAAATATTTCGATGCCAAGTTCATCCTCCAGTTCCCGAATATGACGGCTAACGCCTGACTGTGAGGTAAAAAGCATATTCGCAACCTCTGTCAGGTTGTAATCCTGACGTGCAGCCTCGCGGATTATCTTTAGTTGTTGGAAATTCACGGTAAACTCCGGGCAGTTCAGATATCCCGTTATTGTTAAAGTCTAATGCCCGGCATAACAAATAATAAAAACCCGCATCTTATTCCATCCCGATATAACGCTTAGCTCACCAATTGCCACTGCCTTTTTTCCATCACTGGAGAACTAATCACTGACATTAACAACTCTTTCACTGCCTGTGCCTGTGGTGACAAGTTTGCTCTGGCGGGTAAATTTAAGGACAAAGAGAGACTCATTGAAGGAGTGGTAATGCGTGACATCCACCCATTTACTGCGCCACATAACGAACGCGCAGCCGATTCAGGTAATACTGCAACGCCCATGCCGCTGGCAATCGCTGCGGTAAGCGTGGCAATAGACTCAATTTCACCAATGACTTTTGCCGTGAGCCGCCGTAGGGAAAAAGCCTCATCAACACGAAGTCTAACAGCGCTGTAATCACTGGGGAGAAAAAGGTTCATTTGCGCAATAGCATTAACATCAACGCTTTGCCCCGGGCAATCTTGAGTTCCTACCAGGAAAAGATCTTCTTTCAGCAAAGCCTGACTGGATACCCCAGCCACAGGGGAATGCTCATAAATCACCGCCATATCGAGTTGGTGATTTATCAGTTTTTCGTTAAGCACTGCACCACTATTTTCATGAAGATAGATAACGACCTCCGGGAATTCAGCGCGAACCGCCTGTAATAAGGGCATGGTGATGGATGACGCAGCGGTTCCTGGCGCAAAGCCAATCGAGACTTGCCCCGATAATGACTGACCAACGTTATGCACCGCCAGTTGGGCCTGCTCACACTGACGTAAAATGGCCCGTGCATGGGTATAGAGAATTTTTCCGGCGTCTGTTGGCGTAACGCCCCGTTTTGTGCGAATCAAAAGCTGTTGATTTAACTCACCTTCCAGTGTGGCAACCTGCTGGCTGAGCGCTGGTTGTGCGATATGCAATACTTCAGCAGCCTGGGTCAGGCTACCAATATCTACAATTTTTACGAAGTATTTCAGGCGTCTGAAGTTCATGTTGCCTCCGGTTTTTAAGAATCGGCCCAAGTGCCGCCATTACTTACAACCAGAATGCAAGATGCTTGCCAGTTCTATTTTAGCGTTGATGCGCAAGCTAACCAACTGTCAAATAAGAGATTATGATAGATTCGTCATTGGCCCTTTTTATCAGCAGTCGCATTCACCTGCCCTATAAAAGGGGGGTATGCACCACGATGGTTCATTACCCAATAAGATTGAAAGCTCACCACTTTGTTGAAATTGTCAGCAAACAAACAAAAAAATGCATTTCACCCTTTGACATCACCATGCACTGCCATTAATATGCGCCCCGTTCACACGATTCCTCTGTAGTTCAGTCGGTAGAACGGCGGACTGTTAATCCGTATGTCACTGGTTCGAGTCCAGTCAGAGGAGCCAATTTCCTGCTTTCATCCATCCTTGCGAATCCTTATGTTATTTTTATTCAACAGGTTAGCGTGAAAACTCTTCCCGGTGCATTTTGATTTTACCCTCTGCATCGGGAAAAATTGGTGGTCAAATCTGGGGTCAGGTTAGTTCGATAATGGAGTGACCCCCATATGTCCCTTAACGACGCAAAAATCCGTAGTCTCAAGCCCACTGATAAACCCTTTAAAGTCTCCGATTCCCACGGTCTGTATCTGCTGGTCAAACCAGGCGGTTCCCGTCTCTGGTATCTTAAATACCGTATTAATGGCAAAGAATCCCGTATTGCACTGGGTGCCTACCCTGCCGTCTCCCTGTCTGACGCCCGCCAGCAGCGCGAAGGCATCCGTAAGATGCTGGCGCTGAACATCAACCCGGCGCAGCAACGTGCCGCTGAACGCGGCTCGCGCATGCCGGAGAAAATGTTTAAATCCGTGGCACTGGAGTGGCACAGTAGCAAGAAAAAATGGTCGCAGAATACCGCAGATCGCGTGCTTGCCCGTCTGAACAGACATGTCTTTCCGGCCATCGGGCATCTACCAGTTACCGAGCTTAAATCACGTCATTTCATTGAATTACTGAAAGGCATTGAGGAAAAGGGCTTGCTTGAAGTTGCGTCCCGCTCGCGGCAACACCTCAGCAACATTATGCGTTATGCTGTTCATCAGGGGTTAATCGAAATCAACCCAGCTGCAAATCTTGACGGCGTGACGGCTTCTCCCGCCAGACGACATTATCCCACCCTGCCACTGGAGCGCCTTCCTGAGCTGCTTGAACGGATTGACAGTTATCACCAAGGACGGGAACTCACCAGGCTTGCAGTCCTGCTGACGTTGCATGTGTTCATTCGCTCAAGTGAACTGCGCTATGCTCGTTGGACAGAGATTAACTTCAGAAATCGGATCTGGACGATACCTGCCACACGCGAAGCGATTGCAGGCGTACGTTATTCCAGTCGAGGTGCCAAAATGCGTACACCGCATATTGTGCCCCTTTCTGAGCAGGTTATCTCTATTCTGAAAAGGATTAAGGAAATATCTGGCGGGTATGAACTGGTGTTCCCCGGCTATCATGACCCCTACAAGCCGATGAGTGAAAATACTATCAATAAGGCACTTCGCCAGATGGGATACAACACGAAACAAGATATCTGCGGTCATGGTTTCCGGGCAATGGCGTGTAGCGCGCTGATGGAATCCGGTTTATGGTCGCAAGATGCAGTGGAGCGTCAGATGAGTCACCAAGAGCGCAACACTGTGCGTCTGGCTTACATTCATAAGGCCGAACATATGGAAGCCCGCATGGACATGATGCAGTGGTGGTCGGATTATCTGGATATGTGCAGTGAAATCTGGGTGCCCCCGTACATCTGGAGTCAGCAAAACATTAATCTCGCAGTAACCTGACTTATGAATGATCTTGTAAAGAACCAGGCCGTATCAGCAAACGCTGATACGGCTTTTCATCCACAGGCCGTTTTTCATCTTCTAAGTCGTCCAGGACATCATGTTTCTTCGACAAACTCTCGATGACTTCACCCTGTAACCGACTTTGGATACGCACGTCCCTTGTGCTACCAGAAATAGCAAACAGGGTCATCCCTTCAGGCATCACTATCTCTTACTACTGACAATATCAATCAATTTGATAGCCAGAGGTAGTTACATGCAAGAACCATTCACGCCTGTTGCCTTCCTCGATATTGTCGTTGCCCTAGTCAGGGCTGATGCAGGTTATTCATATCCAGTATAGAAAAAATAGTGGTGGCAAATCCACAACACACTGGATTAATGCAGTACATTTCTCTGTTTCTATCCCGTCACTCCAGATTTTATTATAATCCTGAGCATTATGAAATACTATTCCTTTGCAAAGTTTCAAACGCCACATGTCCTCCTGCCATATAAAGAAGACATCCTGTCAAAACTGACAGTTTTATTTATCAGCAGGAGGTGTTTAATAAATATTAACTCAGGGGGTACCGTGAAAAGAATAAAAGATGCTAAATTATATACACACAAATTTCATGAAAGTAAGATATTCATAAAAAATACCTCACGGATTTCTGACAATCATTTTCAAGCTAACTTCAGGCTAATTAAAAATCATGGGTTTTATTCTGATTTTCTCGCCTGTCAGTCCAAGATTAATCCATTTTTTTACTGGAATGCGCGAGGCAGGCTGAAACAGTATTATCGCATACGGAGTTTGCTATAGCGGTAGACAGTAAGTTTTTGCTTGACAGGTGGTCCATAACATATTACCCAACAGGGTTTGATGATACGGGAACATTAAAAGCTGATGTCTACACAAAAGAACCAACAACAAAGAAAACAAACAAAAATACGTTTAACATTGTTTTTAAACTAAAAGAAACAGTTATCGGCGTGGTTAAAATTGAGGTAAGGTACATAACAAATTCTTGCTATAAACGTATTCGAAGAATCGCTAATGGGAACACCTTCCCTAAAATTTCAACACCACTATTACCTGCTACGGTCTGTTTCACATCGCAGGAAAATGTGGTGCTGGCAGATCTAAGTGATGAAGGTCCATATGTTAAAGCAACTATTTATATTAGTAACGATAATAAATCACTTAATGACCATGAGCAAGATCATATAACTGGAATGAATCTAACTGAAGCTGCTAAACAAATATGCTATAGCTACATCTCCTTATACATGAAAGAAAAAAACAACTGCTATATTCCAATAAAGCTGGAAGCAAACTTTTACAGTTATGTAGAAAAGCATATACCTGCAGTTTTAGTTATAAAAAAGGTAACGTTACAGGACAACCTTTACTTATTTGATGTTGATATAATCCAGAATGAGAAAACACTGGCAACCGTTAATTTAAAACTAGGAGGAGAATATGGATAAATTAAAAGAGTTATTAACAGAGGTGTTTGGCGTTCCAGAAAACAATATCCAAGACAACAAATCCCTTGAGCTTATAGGCCTTGATTCCATCAGTATTGTGGAATTCCAAATTGAAATAGAAAGAGCTTTTAAGATTGATGAAGGGAAACTTGCTCTGGTCAATCAGGATACCCTCAACACAATTAAAGAAAGAGTCAAAGTGCTGCAAAATGTATAAATCAAAGGTCCATTAACATGAGAAATAAGGTTGTGGTTACAGGCATGGGGATTATCTCCTCTGCAGGGCACACACCGGAAGAGTGCCATTTGACTCTATTGAAGGGAAAAGGAATGACTAGACTTGACTCGCGTCTGCAAGGTCTGAAAGTCTCATGGTCTTGTCCTGTTCAGAATTTCGCCCCTGCACAGCATATGAGTAAATCTTTGATCTGGCGAACAGACCCTTTTATTCAATATGCCCTGTATGCAGCCTGTAACGCTGTTGAAGATGCAGGATTAAAAAAGGGGTATAGAGGGCTGAAGACAGGCATCGTACTGGGCAATTCTCTTGCAGGCATAAGCTCTTTGGAAACCCTGAATAAAAGAGCCTTCCAAGAAGGAACAGCAACAATTGGGTCACTGTATCTCTTGTCCACAATGGGCAGCATGGCAACAGGAAATATAGCCATTGAACTTGGTATACATGGACCAACTTATCTTACGGGTACAGCATGCTCTTCCGGAGCAGATGCAATTGGAACAGCAAGTCGTCTTATCGAGAGCGGAGAATGCGATATTGTTATTGCCGGTGGCAGTGAAGCGCCGATTACACCACTGGTTGTTTCGTCTTTCACGAAACTCGGTGCTCTCTCAAAAAATACTGATCTGCCGCATGCGTCACGTCCGTTTGACAAAGAAAGGGATGGTTTTGTCATCTCCGAAGGTGCGGCGATGATGGTATTAGAAAACGAAAAAACAGCGATGGAGCGCGGTGCCAGAATTTATGCAACGTTATCCGGATACGGATCAGCCAACGACGCGCATCATATTACTTCGCCAGCACCAGATGGTTCTGGGCTATCTAAGGCAATTTATAGAGCACTGGAAGATGCTTCGTTATCATCGTGTGATATTCAGTGTATTAATGCTCACGGCACATCAACACCACTGAATGATTACCTTGAGGGAAATACTTTATCTGCAATATTCCCTGATCATCCTTGGGTGACATCAACAAAAGGTGTTACCGGACATAGTCTTGCTGCAACAGGTGCAATGGAAGCTATTTTTTCAGTCTTGAATATTATACATGATGAAATCACTCCTGTTGCTGGCTTGAAAAATATTGATGAAGCAATAAAAATAAATATTGTAACGGAAGTTATTAAAGGTGCAGGCATTAAAAATGTACTCAGCACATCCCTGGGATTTGGTGGGCAAAACTCTGCTCTTATCTTTTCTAAATACAACAAAAGGTTATAATGATGAATCTGAAAAAAATTAAATTATTTGCCATTGACAGTGATGGCGTTATTCTGAATGACACGTACAGCCCGGCGATCAAAATTTTCGTGGAATCTTTTGGCGTTAGCTATTCACCATTAATTGAACGCAGTGTTTGGGGATCACCACAAGTGACAGCAGGGCATAACCTCGCTCTTGCCTGTAAATTACCTTATTCGGGTGAAAAAGTCATTAAAGACTTTTTTAAAACCAGAGAGGAATACCTGAAAAAACATCCTGTTGAAGTTCTTCCTGACATTGAATCAACGCTGGCTTTGCTAAGTAGTACGGGAGCACGTATTACCTGCTACGGCGGAAGAAATAAAGAGTACAGCTTCGATAGGTTTTTAAAACCTTTTGAAAAATATTTTGATAAGGAAATGCCCTATATTGATATTAACTCTTTCCGCCCGGGTGTATATGAAATAGTCAAAGAAAAATTCAACCTTAATTTTGATGAGGTTGTTTTTATTGATGACATCAATCGAGTTGCTGAAGTTTGCAAAGCGTTAGGTACTGGGTTTATCGGGGTTCCTGCATCCATGGCTCATAACTATCAGCGAGAAGAAATGGTCAGAACAGGTGTAAAGTATATGGTAAATCGTTTTACTGATATTACAGATAAACTCATTCATGAAGTTGACGAACATCTGGCTTCGTCAGACCTCTGGAAATAACAGTAAGGTACAGCATGGAAAAGTTCAACAATAACCATCTGATTTATCTTATACCGATAATATGTGGTTTTACAGCAGCAAATATGTATTATGTTCAACCTTTGGCTCCTGTGATCAGTAGTGAGTTGATGGTTTCTTATGAGAGAGCCTCCATGCTGTATTCATTCGCTCTTACTGGTAATGCGTTATCATTATTTTTTATCATACCTTTAGGTGATTTTTATAGTAAGAGAAAGTTGATTTCGCTTCTCTATTTTCTTTCTACAATGTCATTACTGATTTTTTTCATAACGAAGAGTTATTACTTATTGTCTGCGTCTGCAGTTCTTATCGGAACAGGAACATCCGCTATACCTCTGATTACAGCTGGCTTGAGCAAGCTGCAGGGAGGAACCCGGTATATAGGCAGAATTATGGCTGGAGTTTTGACCGGAATACTTTTTTCTCGTTTTCTGTCGAGTATGTTAAGTGAAATCTGGGGCTGGAAGTCAGTATACGCTCTGTCTGCTCTCATGATGTTCATGTCCGGCATCATACTTTTCAAAGATTATCCCGCCCCCGACAATAAGGAAGTGAAAACACATGCATCTTATTTCCATATTCTATTTCTGAATATCAGGGGACTCACACAGGACTCTGTTATAGGGCATTACTGTTTTAACGCATTTGCCATTATGTTTCTGTTCTCAGCTTTTTGGAGTAATGTTTCAATGTATCTGACAACGGCTTTCCATTTCAGTCAGACGCAAGTAGGATTATTCTCCCTGACCGGTGTTGCCGGCGCCTCATCTGCTCTTTTTTCATCACGGATACTGGAAATAATAAATTATAGAAATAATATTCTTTTCTTTTTAGTTGTGGCAAGTCTGCTGGCAATGGGATTTTCAGGAAACCATTTATCTATTACCGTCGCGGGTGCACTTCTGATTGATGCATTTATTCAGTTAATACATGTTAATAATCAGCGTGGACTGTTTCTTTCCTGTCAGGGTAACGAAGCACGAGCGGCGAGTTGCTATATGATGAGTTTTGTTACAGGAGGTGCGATTGGTGGATTTATCTCATCCTATCTCTATGCAATATTTGGATGGAATGTAGTGCTGATTAGCTGTGCAATCATCACCATGATTCCGTTATTTATCAAAACAAAAACACGAGAAAACTTTAATGAACCTAACTAGTACACCTCAAAGTAAAAGAGAGCTTCTGAATCGTTACTTGTCCTTAATGACAGGAGATGAAAAACATGCGCCTTCATCAATCTCCACTCTTGATGTGATCCAAGTGTTGTATGAAAAAGTGCTGAATTATTCACCGGGACAAATTCAGGATGAATATCGGGATCGTTTCTTCCTTTCAAAGGGGCATGGTCCTATGGCATTTTATGCCGTATTGGCATTAAAAGGGTATATTTCCCCGGAACAACTGGAAACATACGGTGAATATGATAGCAAACTGGGTTACCATCCGGACCGTACCAAACTGGATTGTGTTGAAATATCAAGCGGATCACTAGGACACGGTTTACCTTTAGCTATTGGCTCGATTATGGCCCTGAGAGCCAGAGGAATTACAGGCCCCAGACACTGGGTACTTATGGGAGACGCAGGACTTGATGAAGGCTCGAATTTCGAGGCAATTCCCTTTGCTGGCAGGCGTGGGATATCAGAACTAAATGTCGTGGTCATAGATAATGACTCGTCTACTCTCGGCTGGCCTGGTGGTATATCACACCGGTTTTCCATAGAGGGTTGGGAAGTCAGCAGCGTTAATGGCAGGGATCATGACGAACTTTACCGGGCGTTTACCAAAGAGCATCCACATAAACCCCACGCCATTATTGCAACTGTAGAATCCAAATCAGGTAAACCTCGCAGGCTTTTATAGGGGAATAAAAATGAAAAAAGTTTTAACTTGGGATCAACGATTTGCCGAAATAAACGCAATGAGGCAACGTTTTGCTGTAGTCATGTCAGATCTGATTCGGGAAAATGATAATATTGCTTTAGTTCTTGCCGATATTACCGCCGAGAGATTTAGTGATGTCTTAAGCGATTTTCCTGACCGAGTGATCAATGTTGGGATCAGGGAACAACTGATGATTGACATGACAGGCGGTTTGGCGTTATCGGGTATGCGTCCATTTGCACACACTTTTGCCAGTTTTCTTATAGAACGCCCCTTTGAGCAGATTAAAATCGCCCTTAACCATCAAAATGTTGGTGCTGTCCTGGTCAGCGCTGGGGCTTCTTATGATTTGTCAGTTGATGGTCGGACACATCAGTCACCAGCAGATGTAGCCTTACTTAATACATTAGCGGACTGGAATATCATTATTCCGGGAAATGCAGAAGAAGCCGAATACGCCCTTCGTATGGCTGCAAGTGATACAGGCCTCTATTACATTCGCCTGTCAACAGAAACAAATAAGCAAACATACTGGTCAGGTGAAAACGGTTTTACAGTGCTGAAATCAGGTCATCAGGGTACTGTCATTGCTGTTGGGCCTGTTGCTGACAGGGTATTAGCATCCACTGAGGATCTTGATGTCACTGTACTGTACACTCCAGTGATCACGCCTTTCGACACTGCCACATTACGGAAAACACTTTCCGTACCTGATATCGCAATTGTTGAGCCATACCTAGAAGGTACATCTGCACATTCTATTTCTAAAGCATTATCCGATATACCTCACAGATTATTATCCATTGGTGTTAAGCGCCAAGAACTCAGGCAATTCGGGACCCCGGAAGAGCACATACGGGCACACGGTCTGGATACACCCGGATTGAAAGAACGTCTTTCAGTTTTCTATCGCCGCTAATCTATGATCTGACAGGGCAAAACCTTGTCAGATCAAACCTTCGGATGTAGCTTTAAAAATCGCATAGCGGACAGATGTCACATCCAGTTTCCTGAGGACATTATTAATGTGAAATCTGACAGTTCTTTCACTTACACCAAGAATCAGTGCAATCTCTGTGTAAGTTTTACCAAATTTAAGTAAATTCATAACCTCCTTTTCCCGTATTGTAAAAGTATATTTTATTTTTTATTTGTAATGATGTTCAAAAATGCTCAGTACATCAAACAATATCTTATGTTTTTCACTGGCGTACACTTTAATAAAATCATCATCATCATTAAAATAAATAGTAAAAATAACAGAATTATAATTTATTTTTATGACAAAACTTACTCCATTGCGAATACCATATTTATTAGACATGAATTTAATGTCTTCGTTAGCTGTATTTACCGAGGACCACTTGAAAGGTGTTATTTTATTTTTCGCCTTTAATACGATATGGCTTCGTAAATGCAATTTCCTTTTTATAAAATCCTGCGCCCAGTGATATGGCAAATTTGAGATAATCGATACCTCATCAAGATGATTAATCGTAATTACTGAATATTTATCTGCGTGTATTTGCTTAAGATATTCCTCTATTATCTTTTTAATCACTACGACACCTTGCATGTTGAATGATAAAAAATTTAATGTTAAGGAAGCTCTGCTTCACGACTATATAGATGCATCTTATCACACCCAGACATTGACATCCATTATCAATCATCAATCATCAATCATCAATCATCAATCATCAATCATCAATCATCAATCATCACGAATAGTGTTATAGCGAAGTTGAAACGGAACAATAACATTTATTGTTTTTCTAAAAAACATGTATAACCTTATTACAACATTATCGGTTATCCCGGTAATTGTTTTTATATTACCCTATTGCAAATACGTATAGTTCATTTCAAACAAATCAACTGTGAATGGGCTCTCATAAAAAAACATTCTTTATAATGTTATTCATTAAATGCAACTCATTCATAAAAAATAGTTCAGCGCAAAAGCAAATGAATTCGTAGCGATAGACATCATTACTCGGCCAGCAACTTACCTGATAATAAAGATATCAACACTGCTAACATATAAAATAGTTCCTTTCCGGAACAGGTAGCGGTGTTAAAGGAGCTAACATTATGTCAGAGTCATCTCAATCATTATTTATGATTCATAATATGCCTTCCTGGGTCACTATACCTGAAGCCGCCGAAATAACGATGAAAACTTTAAAGAGAAAAATCATTCCTGGTGACATTTATCGCCACGCATTGAGCGGAGACATTCTTCTTTCAATTTATTTTCAGTCCCCAGTTATCATTAAGAAGATACAGACATTTAATGGAAAAGTTAAATTCAGACAGTTTGACGGTGGATTGATTGATAAACTGTGCCAGCTTGACAAGAATGGGTTTATTTATGAGCACAACTTAACTCTTTGCACCGAAGGTAAATATATCCACCCAACCCCGCGAATTATAGATACAACCCTTATGGGTTACGAATATGTTCTCATCCAGAGAATTCTTGCTCATGAGTTTAAATTTCCTTTGCCTGTTACAGGTGCAAAAGAACTCAACTATGGAATTACAGTTAAACTATCTGGAAATATATTTCAGACTTTTGAAAAAATGACATGGGAGAAAAGAGTTGAAAATCAATTAGGCCAACTTCCTAAAAAAGCCGCAATGAACGTTATGACTCAACTCGCTGCGGAGAAAATTATGAAATACAGACAAATTGATTATTTCCCTCTTTATAACTTACCCTCTGATGCCTGCTTTGTAATTCGCTATGCCGAAGTTGAAAAACTAATTAATCTGTATAAAAAGGATATAAAAAGCACCAAATCATCCCCGAGAATAACCACGCCTTTATCTCGCCTATTCTGGTTGGCCTGCAAGCACAATGATACTATCAGCCCGTTACTTAAACACCCTTATAAACTCCTCTCAATTTTTGAGCAGTGGGCATCAGATGATGGCATCAAAGAAGAATTGAATGCAGAAACTCTAAAAAGAGCTCTGGAACGTGGGTCACCATCCTCTACATCCTTATTCAGTTAACACCATCCTCATGTGTTAAGACAAAAAATCCTTAATAAGGGGAACATACTCTTATTAAGGGGACACCTGCTTTATTTCGGGACTTCACTGTGTTTTTTTGTAATCTCCGGTTTGCCGGTTATTTAATCCACAGGAGGAAATATGACATCCCATCAGTTACTACGCCTCAGGCAGGTTGAACAAAAAACAGGGTTGAAACGCTCACAGATATATCTATATATGAAAAAAGGGACATTTCCTCGCTCAATAAAAATAGGACCATCTAGTGTAGCCTGGCTCGAATCTGAAATTGACGAATGGGTCAACGAAAAGTTATCCGCTCGCTGAAGTCTTTATGAGGAGATAAAAATGAGAACAAATATGCTTTCAATTATGAATCCTACTTTTCAGTCCAAAAAAGAAATCTCACACCAGTATAACAAGGACAGATATGTATCCAGGCTATATCATAGCATAACCCACACTGAAAATCAGATTGACTTTCTTAATGACATTTAAAATAAGGGGCAAACTCTATGTACCCGTTCCTGAATTATATTATGCTAACTGTAGTTCTCAGGGCACTACGCGAAGGGAACATAAACTACTGTGAAGCAATGGGATTCACTCACGACGAAATGAATTTGATTGGAAAATTATCAGTACCCGAACTTATTAGTATCGGCCTTTTATCCACACCATTTGTCGATATTAGTGTTCGACATGATATTCTACGACAATTTCTCATATTATCCTGCAATGAAAGCAGACGTCATGAACAGCTAAATAGAGCCGTCAGACTCGGTGGCTCAATTGCACTCATGAACCGTTATTTTGGTATTAGCTCTAAAGAAGTCTGCGCACGTCGACGGTTACTTGGTATCGCCGTACCAAACGGGAGAACGCCCACTCCTGATGAAGAAACAGATGCTGAAATCTGGAATCAGTGGAAAAAATATCAAGTCGAAAATATTGATTCGCCTGAAGCTCTGGACGCAATGATGCAGGTTACAGAAAACCTTTCATCATGTACTGACAGTCCTTCTCTGACCGTTGTCTGGAACTGCATCATGCATTACGAAAGGGAAGCAGCAGTAAGGAGAATACGGCGTGCCAGATGATATCGATCGCGACCAGGCGTTTAATGAACAGTGTCTGGAGACGCTAATTGAGCAGAACCGATTCAGACCTGCATCAACACTTTCTCTTTATCATTGTCGATTTTGCGGCAAAGATATTCCAGCAAAACGGCGGCAAGCACTTCCAGGCGTAACCACCTGCATTAACTGTCAGTCAATCCTTGAGAAAAGAAGATCTTAGACATCGGTACGTGCGGAGTTTTACTCCGCACTTTTATTTCGAATTAAAAACCACGAACTTAAAGTTGAGTCACTAAATTATTTTAGAGCCACTTCATTATCTTCGAGCATAAATATCACAGAACTGGTAGAATCTTCTTAATATTTCACTAACTTATATTTATTGCGATACATGCCAATAAGAACTATACAAGAAGCCCCCGGAAGCATAAAGATAATATGCGCTCTCGACTCTTACTTTAACCACCTGAATATAAAACTTAATCATCATAATCCAACCACAAACATTACATAGAAAACGTTAAGCACCAATTCAATGCATTAATACTTAATATATTTTTCTCTTCCCACCCTATTTTTATTTTGTTGTTACTAAACTCTTGCTTTTCCTGCATCCTGATATTGAATTTCTTTAATGAAATATAAAAGGGGTTTATTGACAGAAACACCACTTGAACATGCTCTTTAATAATACAGTACGGGCTGTCACACAACCACAATTCAGGGTGCCGCTGAATGTTCCTGCTGACCCGTTAAAACCGGAATGCGGAACTGGGATGTGTTCGAAATGTTATTTTTAATTATAGTAATTAATGAAAGGGAATGTGTCCCGCCCACCACTTATATACGGTTCAAAAAAATCGGATCAATACCTAAGATGAAAAAACACACATAAAAAAGTTGACATGATCTTCACTTATTATAGTAAGCCACGCCTGAGTATTTTTTGACGCCAAGTAACTCTGTTTCTGACTAATCGCCCTTATTTGACTCCAGGGAATAGAAAAATTTGTCACAGAGTTCAGGTCAGTCGATACCACATTTTAACATTTCATTATTATCCACAGCATTCGCGGTCAACGAACTCTACATGCTGTCCACACCAGAGGCAATCATGCTTTCCACCACTGCTTTCCTGGCGGTGGCTATGCAATGCGCCGCCACCGTTCACCCTTCGACATCCCTCGATGTGGCAAGGGTGGAGTCCGGTTATAACCCCTATGCCATCGCTGAAATCGTGCCCAGGCCCGAACGAAAACCCGGCGATAAAGGCTTTATTACTCACATGCCAAAAAGTAAGGAGGATGCAGTCAGCATCATCACGCAGATAGAGGCGAAAGGTCGCCGCTACTCTGTTGGCCTGATGCAGATAACCAGCACTAATTTTAAGCAATTGATTTATAAAATTCAAAATCCAGAAACAGCAGAATGGGCGGCAAAAATGACAGGTTCAATCCTGGTCGATGATGAAATGAGGAAAGTAAGGACTGATTTATCATTAACGGAAAAAATGGATACAGACCGTATGATAAGACAGGCAGAAAGTTACTACGTTGACAGTAATATGTTTTTAAATCTCCCTGAAAAGGTCGGCTTTGTATTTACAACAAAAGAACTGGCGAAGGCAACAAAGATGTCCCCTATTCTGGTTAAAAAGAAACATATTGAATTGCTGTCATTTGAAAATCCTCAATCTGAACAACCACAAACCGAAATCAATGAACAAAATAAGCCATCTATTAATTTGTAAGGGTTGATATGCTTATACATAACGTATCAGAGAGAAAAAAAGCCTCTGCTGACAAAATGCTCTCCCTTCTAAACTTTCTGAAAGAAGAAACTTATTCTGATTTTAACACACTAAGACGTGTTCTCGGCTTTAGCAAAAATTCTCACAGCCCATTATATAAGGTACTAAATAGAGCAATTAAAGCTGGCTTCATCATCAAACACGAAATGCCTGGGGTAAAACAAAAAATAACGATTTGGGGGATAACTATGCAGGGGTTAGCAATGGTGGTCATGCCTGACGATGCTGTTTTCCCTGGATACTTTGAACCCGGCAAACTCAAATACTGGACTCTGGAACATCGTCTACTAAATCAGAGGGTCAGAATTGCACTGGAAGAGAAAGGCGGGCAAAGCTGGCTTAATGGTGATCGGGGGGAGTTTATAGCGCGTTATCCTGGTGTTCGCCATCGCCCTGACGGGATTATCACGTTAGATAGCGGCGCAATCGTCGCTGTCGAAACAGAGCGCTCAATGAAAACCCGCGCACGCTATATCAACATCATTAACAGCCATCTGGCGGCCAGCGATGCCGGACACTGGCACTACGCGATGTATGTCATGCCGGATGACAAAACCAAAACATCGTTAATCCGGCTGTTTGACTCCATCAAAACGGTAATGAGGAACAACGTTCCGGTGCCGTTCGACACGAGGAACCGCGAAATGTTTCTTTTCCGCACCATTGATGAACTGGAGCAAGCAACCGCCAGCGGTCGAAGCAAAACCTGTTAAAGTTGGCTGTCCAGAAACTGACGGAGACCATAGCCAACTAAACAGATCTTTATTACCGTAAGTTAGGAACATTATGATTAGCGGTTAAATATCAACGCAGAACAAGTTGTAGAATCTGGATGTAGTCGTCATCTGATCTCCCCCCCGCTGCACTCAGGAGTGGCATTTGCGACAACAAGTGAGTCTTAGACCGACATAAACTGAATGAAAATTCAGTAAAATGATGACCTCCAGTAATACAATGATGATAATGCGATTATATAAAGGTCAAACCATATGGTTGTTAGCGGATTTCAACAACGGTGCTGTACTCGCTGAGCGGCACATGAAGTTTGAATAATGTGGAAACAACAAATGGCTACATTAAGTCATTGGACATATACAGAGATGGTTGGCAAATCGAGTACACGATATGTTGCCTGAAAAGTCGACCGAACAGAACTATAAATATCAAGTCGGCATAACACATCTAAATTTCATAAGGGAAGATGTGCCACCGGGGACGTTTTTTTCACCACGGGGACTTCGGGTATAACGATGCAATCCGAAGAAAGAAATCCAATGTTGGCGATATTCATCATCGCTTTATTCGTCCACTCATGCGAATGGCAATAAAGCGACTCACCAAAACAGTTTCTTTAGCTTCCCTCTACCAAAATTCCCTATGATCGCATGTTAGAACTCTGCGTGCTGAACTTCGGGCCATATGGACGGTATCATTCATGCACTTGCTCCTTTGAAATTGCTGGATATCATTCGTCTTTATCTGCACCGGCCGGCACAAATAGCTGTAGGGGAACCCGGCGCAGGCAAAAAGAGCGACTTTAACGCGTTTTGCAGGACTCCCCGTTGCCTTGCAGGGAGACACTGTATCATCAAACACCATCTTAATCCCAGTACATTACCCTCCATCCTGGCTCGTACCAAATCAGAGGAAAGGCCTCGCGGCAATAGATTTTCCCAGCGAAGCTCGGAGTGAAATACAGTGCAGCAATATCCGACATCAGAATTTGATCCTCCTGCGTCAGGATACGAAAAAACATCCCGATTTGAGCACCCTTGTCGAAAAAAAATCACCTTATTATGAAGATTGGTTCTTAATACACATGCGTTCGCATGTGCTTATGTTAAGTAGACTTATTGTCTTACACATTTTATCCGTATCATTAACCAGAATATGTTCCGGAGCAGCGGGTGATAGTGCCGCCAGTCCACACTCATCGCTGCCCGGAAAAATCATCAGTGGGGAGGCAAACGGTAAGCACCCCGCTATTCTGCAAGACATTTCTGCAGTTTATTTAACCTCCCCGAAGCATTTTTATAAGGCGAGGCGGTATTAAATTGAATCATACGACCTCGGGTCCATTTATTATACCAAGGTTTACCGTAAAGCTCGTCGTTACTGAATCGTTCAATCAAAGCCACGAGTTGCTGCTTATTTTCCTTTAACCGTGCCAATAAAACTTCGTACTCTGTAATATCCTCATAGTCACGGTAGAATTTCTGTGCTAAACGCCCCAATTCATTCCATTTAAATCCTTCCTCAGGAAAAATAATAGTTTTTCCTTTTGCCTCTTGGTCATGCCAGTGTAACACCAGCTCTCCCCAGCCAATCAGATAGGAAACCAGATTCGCTACGCTAATCGTAGTCCCCTTCGCGTGCCCTTCCAATAGAGGTTCAAAGGCGAGTTGGGGCGTAATAGATTCTAGCTTCTTATTTAATAAAGAAAAATTACTATTAATAGCTTTAATTAACTCTTCTTTTGATGATGGAACAGCCATATCTATTGCTCCTTGTATAGTTACACAACTATTTCTACCCTACTATTTCGAGTGATTCAATCGTCTGGTTCACATAACCTACCACCTGTTCAAAATGCTTATCGACAAAAAAATGATCGGCAGCAGGAAATATAATAGTCCGCGTCTTTCGTGTGGTGAATTTTTCCCATGCAAGTAATTCATCCTGCATTACCAGATTGTCAGCATCGCCATGAAATAGCACGATCGGACAGGTTAATGTGCGCGCCTTGGCCTGAAATACATACTGCTCATAGAGCCGATAATCGTTTTTAATGATGGGGGTGAAAATTGTCATTAACTCTTTATTACGAAAGACATCAACCGGAGTTCCGCCCAGCTTGACGATCTCTTCCATAAACGCCTGATCGGGCAAGGTATGCAGTATTACATCATGAGAGGCCCGATCGGGTGGGCGACAGCCGGAAAAAAACAGCGCGCATGGCATGTCATGTCCATGATCGAGAATATAATGCACCAGTTCGAAGGCCATGATCCCTCCGAGACTATGCCCAAAAATGGCGTAGTCTCCACCTGTGTAGTGTTTCACAAATTGTTGATAAAGGTCAGCGACGGCATCCACCATCGTAAGACACAGCGGCTGGCGTATTCTAGTTCCCCTCCCCGCAGGTTCTAAAGGCCGCAAAGTAATATTGTCCGACAGCACGCTACGCCATTTATAATACATGGCGGCAGAACCACCTGAATATGGCAAACAATACAAACTGATATTACTCATCGTCCCACTCCTTGTTGTGTAATAGAATTCGTTTAATTTGATGATTTAATGTCAGAACGAAAGCTAACAGGATAATTCCGAACGGTATCGCCAACACGCTCGATGGACCCCATACCAAGATAAAACGCCAGTCAAGTCCTGGAGATAGTATACCCGGTGCGACATAGAGCATGGCGGCCACGAGCCCAGGAACCGCCAAGGCGATGATATAGTCACGTACGCGTAAACGTAACCTCTGCTGTTTTCCAGGGCCATGCGCCGTTGCGCGATAAACACGGAAAGCACCGCGCACTACAACCACCGCCCCCCAAAAACACAGCAACAACGTGAGGTAGACGAAAAGGGTATCGGTGGCTGTAATTGCATCACCAGCGCCGTCAGCATATTTGCCAATGCGCAGATAATTATCGATATCCGCGCAAAGCTGCAGTATCAGATTCGAATTCATATTTGCCAGCGCAACAATGCCAATCTGCTGATCCGGTCGCAACGCAATGCAAGAAGAAAAGTTTGGATTCTGCCCACCGTGACTGATGTAAGGGCCTTGATTCTGGTCGATAAACCAACCGCTGGCATAGAGGATACGATTGTCTGCGGCAAGCGGAACATCACTATTACCACGCCAACTGTTACTCATCGCCTCACGCAGCGTTGCCGGCAAAGCCTTTCTGTGCAACCAGGCGTCTATCCATATTTCCATATCAGGCAGAGTGCTATGGATATAGGCGGCAGGAACATGGTTCCGGGCCAGAGGCGCATGAAACAGAACGGGTTTGCCGAATCCCAGTTTATAGCCGCTTGCCTTGTTGACAATAATCTTATCCCCCTTAACTGCCACAGTCGCCGACATGCCCAGCGGCTGCGTGAGTCGTTCCGCAATGACCTCTGTAAAGGTTTTTCCCGTCACATTTTCAATCACCGCGCCCAACACATCATAATTGGCGGAGGCATAGCTAAACTTCGCACCCGGCGCAAACAGCAGATTCTCGTTGCGCAGTTGCTGTGCCACAGCGCTCCCAGGCATAGGGTTTTCCAGCCGAGCCAGTGTTGAAAAAGGCAATCCTGATGTATGATAAAGGAAATCAGCCACGGTCAGGGAAGCAGGTTTTCCCTGATAATTCAAGCGCATTTCCGGCAGATAGGTAATGATATCATCCCCTTGCCGGAGTCTGCCTTCCTGAATCAGTATTTGCACCACAAGTCCGGTAAACGCCTTACTCATCGATCCCAGCTCGTAAACTGTGTCTAGAGTATTCGCTTTCTGACTAGCCACATCGGCAACACCGTAGACAAATCGCTGACGTACCCCCTTAATGGTCACACTTACGGAAAGGGCTGGGACCTTGGCCTCCTGCATCCGTTGGTGAATTAATGTCGACAGGCGCTCATCTTGCGCCCCGATAGGCTCATGTTCTTGCGCCAAAGCGCACATAGCGGAAATAAAGAGCAGCATACAGCACAGGAGATGATATAATGTCTTAATGCTAACGTGTTCCATTATTGTCATCCTGTGAACACCTCATAAAATACCATCAACACATTCGGAGATAAATTCACTGTGCTCACGGATAGCGGGTCTGGCATAAATATCGGCGGCAGTCAGTCCGATTTTATAAATGTGGTTACAGCTGTCGACGAAAGAGATAACGTGCATCGAGGTCGCTCCGTATTCGAAAATAACCGCGTGTTCGTCATAATGATCGATGCATAACAATGAACGCCAGGTTTTCTCCACAAAGTCGCTGACCGACAAATAACTCACTGGTAACATAGCGTTCTCTCTCGCATCACTGGACTGAATTTCATACCGGACGCGATCAAACGAATAACCGGGTAAGCCTATAGTCTGCACGGCTGGCATTTCCGGTAAACAAATAGTCACTCCTCGTTGCCAAAGAGTGCCCAACAGCGGCAGGATGTCCTCAGGCGTATCCGTATTCAGCATGGGGGAAAATACTGTTTGCCCAACCCACTGCGCATGCTGGTGATACAATATGGAAAACGTCCCCGCGCGACCGATTTCCAGCATCAGCGTTCCCTCCGTCACCGCCAGATTAGCCAATATTTCGCTCAGTTCACTGTTGCCGGCCAGCGTCTGCTCCGGTGTCGTTTCAGCCACAATCACCTGCTGAACAGCGTTTTCCAGTGAGATGATGCGCGCAACATACTGCGCTGCTGCAGCCCCCGTCAGGTAACCGATGTGCTGCACAGGCGAGATACTTTGTTCGATCAGCCATTCACTAAGACTCACCTGCTGGATAAACTGACGCAATGCTGGCGTCCAATCGGCTGGTTCGCAGATTTGTGCAACATCCTGAGACAGGCGCTGGTGCCGCTGGCGCAAGTTAGGTTGACAAGCCAGCAAATGCGTCAGGGCACTCTCCAGCTTATCGTCCCGGTCCGGATATAGGAACACCAAGGTAGTTTCCATATTGATAGGGGTAAAAGACATGTCAGCATCCCGCAGTTTCGCCAAACTTGCACGCAACGCTACCACACTGTCTGCCGCCAGCGCACAGCGATACGGGAAATGTGCCCGGCGTTGCGCGAGAGTATAGGCGATACGTTCTTTATCTGCTTCCGCATAGGTCGCCAGAGCGTGATAATGAGCATCCAACTGTTGTCTAAGGGCTAATGGCGTTTTGGCGCTGAAGAAAAACAGGCGGCGCTCATTTTCTTGCACCGCTTGCGCAGGCGTCTCGCACCAGTTTTGCAGAACCAAATGAGCATTGGTCCCTCCCAGCCCAAACGAACTAACGGTGGCATGGATCCTTTTCGTTTGTGGGACAGAAGTCACTACATCACTGAGATAAAATGGCGAGGCTGGCTGCAACAGTTTTTTATGTTTATTTACTAGGTTGATCTGCGGGGGAACTAAACCAGTATATAGCGTCAGTGCGGTTTTCATTAAGCTGACGATACCGGAAGCGACTCCTAGGTGACCCAAGTTGGCTTTTACCGCACCCAATTGAATGCTGTGCGGCGCACATGCCGGTGCGAAAACCCGGTGCAGAGCTTCAAGCTCAATCTCATCACCCAACGGGGTACCGGTACCGTGCGTTTCGATCAGTGCGATATCAGTCGGTACGACTTCTGCGGCGGCAAGCGCCGTATTGATCGCTTCTACCTGTCCTTCTACGCTGGGGGCGACAAACCCCAGCCGACGCCCGCCGTCGTTATTTACCGCACCTCCTTTAATCACCGCATACACTCTGTCTTGGTCGCGTAGTGCATCCTCAAGACGTTTTAGCACCACAACTCCCGCACCGCTGCTGTATACCGTGCCGGTCGCCTCAGCGCTAAACGGGGCGCAGTGTCCGTCTTGCGATACCAGCTTATCACCTTGCGGACTGTAGCCGTGCGCCTGTAAAAAACCCAAGGTGACCCCACCTGCCAACGCAACATCGGCTTGAAAAGTCAATAACCCCTCGCATGCTAAATATGCTGCCACCAACGAACTGGAACAGGCGGTCTGTACACTCACAGCGGGTCCGGTAAACCCCAACTTGTAGGCAACCTGAGCACACAAGTAATCCTTTTCGTTACCAATCTGCGCCTGAAGATAATGGTGATCGCCGCTCATCTTCAGGTATGGATAGACGCGATCGATAAAATAGTTATTGGCGTAGGTCGCCCCATAGACGCCGACTCGCTTAAGTTGCGTGGGAATATAGCCCGCATGCTCAAGAGCGTTGTAGCAGCATTCAAGAAATATTCGTTGTTGCGGATCCATCAACAGGGCTTCGCCAGGCGGAATATTGAAAAATGCAGCATCGAAGTCATAGGGAGCGGTGATTATATTGCGCAGCCTAATCCAAGGGTTCCCATTATCGTCTTCTGTGCATGTCGGTTGAGTGAACTCCTCACCCGCCAGCAACTTATCCCACCACTCGGGCACCGATTCCGCACCGGAAAAACGCCCGCTCATGCCAATAATGGCAATATCCAGTGAGCCACAGGTAAAATCATCCTTTGCCATTGTTGTATTCCTTAAGGGTTGGCATCGTGTTTATAGTGTCCACAAAGTCGGCGCGCCCGTCAGCGTGGCGCTGTGTTGGCACAGCCAGGCATCCAGATCAGTGAGGCTGTTCTTGTAGCGCGCCAGCAGGAGTTGCACATCATTCAGCGCAATGCGCGTGGGATCGAAACGGCAGTGGAAGGAGAGACCATCAGCTGCCGAGCGCGCAATATTAAACTCCAGCACGCAGCCGAGCGCGTTTTCAGGCGCGGTATAGATATCACTATTAAAGTGATCAATATGAAAATAGCGGAGTGGAGGTTGCGCCTGCACGCCGATGTAATTCATTCGGATCCCTTGCGCAAGAGAGTCTTCCGGTGCATGCCGCATTTGCAGCAGACCGTAATCTCCCCCACCATGCGTGCGTTTTGCCAAATCGGAAGCGATCGCAGATAACAGTGTCGCCATATCGCCATGCAGAGGGATCGCCCAAGGATAAAATAGAGTAAACCACCCGACCGTATCCGCAACGTCAGGCTCATCGGGCCAGCAGCCGCGTCCCATGCCTTCCATCTCGATGCGACACCAAGGCTCTTCGCTGTAGTAACGCAGCACCAGCGCCAATGCCGTTAGCACATAGGTTTCGGCGCTGTACGCGGTATTACCACTGGATTCAAACAACCTCCTGACGCAAGGATGGCGAAAGTCTTCACGCCAAGCGCGCGTACGAGGTAATGAGTCATCTGGCAATGACACGGGTGGGAAATGCAGCGGTAGCGTTTGACATACTGTGCGCCAGCTTTCGTGTGTGGCGGAATCTACCGTTTTGCTCGCCAGATAGTCATTCCAGCGATGCAGTCCGCTGTTGCTGGTGCCATTGACAGTGCTGACGGCGTCCAGCGTGCTGAGGATTAAATACCAAGAGTGCATATCGACGCACAAGTGATGGGCACAGAGTACCAGCGTGCTAGACGCAGGCTGCGGGGCGTGTAACAGAGCTGCCGTAAAGACTCGACCATTTGTCACGTCAAGCATGCTATTGCACTGGGCGATCACCTCTGCCAACGTCCACTGCGCCGTCGAATATTCCGTGAGCACCTCGTTGGGATAACACACATTAGGGTCGCATACTAGCAACCGCCCCTCAGCGTCCAGCGCACTGTGCAAAGCTGGCTGCTGCTGGATTAACGTATGCAGCCTGTTGTGTAACTGCTCGAGCGGGCAGCCCGGCAACACTTTCAGCACAATGACATGGTTATAAACATTGGGCACTGGCAACGCCAACTGCGTAAACCAACGCAATGCGGGTAGATCGATACGGGTGTTATGAGCATACTGCGCGAGCTGTGACACCGTTGTATGACTAGCGAGAAACTCACAGATGGCGTTCACTGTTCCACACTCCATCACCTGCACCGCTGACATCGTCCAGCCGTGGTGCCTGAGCTGCGCTGCAATCTGGATACTCTTGATGGAGTCCAACCCCAAGACATAAAGATTTTCGTTATCATCAAACTCAGTTTGCTCCAGCGCCCCTTCCACACATACCCGAACTGAATGCCTTATCGCCGCATCTCCCAGCCGCTCGCTACCCGATGCAGGCGCGGTGTTTCGGACCGTTGCGACCATCTGACGCACGTCCACCTTGCCATTGTGCGACAGCGGCAGTTGGGCGATAGCACAGCACTGCTTGGGTTGCATGTAGGTGGGTAATTGCTGACGCAGATGTTGCATTACGGTAGCTACATCAACAGATGACGGTGTCACGCAGGCTAGCAACCCGCTGTGCTGCCCCTGCACATCATCAATCACCGCCACCGCCGCACTTTCTACCTGAGGTGCGCTCAACAACGCTTGTTCGATTTCGCACAGCTCAATACGATAGCCATTAATTTTGACCTGATCGTCTTTACGTCCCTGATAAACCAGCGTATTAGGAGCGATGGCGTAGCCAATATCACCGCTGCGATAGCCAATCATCACCCCATTGGTATCTTTAAGGTAGGCGGCGGCCGTTTGTTGCGGCGCATCGATATAGCCCTGCGTCACTGACGCGCCATAAATCACCAATTCACCAGTTTCGCCTTCCGGTACCGGACAGCCCCAAGGGGAGCAAATTGCTACCTGGCAACCGTCGATCGCCATACCGATGGGCAATGAAGGCAGCGTTTCTTGCCCGGTGTAGCGATAGATCATGCAACCAACGGTGGCCTCTGTCGGCCCATATTCGTTATAGATCACGGCCTGAGGAAAGAGAGCAGCCGCCTTACGCGCCAGATCCCGCTTGAAATCCTCCCCGCCAACCACCAAGGTACGAATCTGCTCACTGCTTATGCCAGCCGCACACAACAACCGCAGGTGTGCAGGCGTCAGTTTGATCACTGTGTTGGGCTGATCAACCACGGCCATGCGCAGCAATGTTTCGCTCTCGGCGTGCCGACAAACGCTGATGCTCGCGCCCACACATAAGGGGGCGAACAGCGTAGTGATGGTCAAATCGAAGGACAGCGAAGAGTAGAGCGCAGCCCGGTCCTGCGCTGTAAAGTAACGTTCGGCGGCGAAATGGAGATAGTTAGCCAGATTGCCATGAGAGACTTGCACGCCCTTAGGCTCGCCGGTCGATCCGGAGGTAAACAGCACATATGCCAGATCCTGCGGTTCAATAGCTGGCCAAGGTTCTCTAGCAAGCGCCGAAGTGGCTAAGGCCTGGAGCAAGCTGGACGCGGGAAACGCCAGCGCCTGCGTCAATTCATGCATCGCCGGATCGTAAAGGATATGCGCTACCTGCGCTTTACGACACATGGCGTAAAGGCGGGTCGTTGGCAACGCGGGATTTAGCGGCAGAAATGCCGCGCCGCAGCGCAAAATACCATAAATAACCATCACCGTTTGAGCGCTATGCTCAGCGATAATCCCCACCACTTGACCGCGTCCGATTCCCTGTTGGCGCAGATAACGCGCAACCCGCTCAACAGCGTCATCCAACTGCCGATAAGTCAAAGACTGTTCATTATCAATTAGTGCTGTGCGATCACCATGCTCCACAACTTGCGCTGCAAATCGGGAAGTAAATGAGGGTTTGAGTGAGCCACATGCCAATGCGACGTGCGGCGCAGGATAGACTTCGAGATCGCCTAGACGAGCGTCAGGTTGCCGATCCAATGCAGTGACTAAATCCAACAGCCCATTTTTCATCGCTGTCAGTTGGTGCGGAGTGAAAGCGCTACGCAGCGCCTCCAGACTCAACCTAAGGCTTTCTTTATGATTATTAACAGTTTGCAAAACAATCTGTAGCTTATAGGACTGCTCGCCGCTGTAGTAACTCTCCACGCGTTGCGCGGCACCTGCAATGTGGCGTTCATAGGTAAAGTTATAATAATTAACGCAATAATCGAACGCCCGCAACTTCCCTCCCCCCTGTTCCGCCAAATCCTGATTGAATAAGGTAATGGGATATTTGCTGTGTTTAAAACCGCGTTTCAGTTCGCGCTGGAAAAAGGCCACCCGTTCACAGAATCGTTCCGTGCGCACCAGTCGATAGGCCAGCGGCAATTGATTAGTAAACATGCCAAAGCAACGCCGCGCCTCGCGAGTATGCCGATTGGCTAACGGCACGCCTATTACGCCTTTTTCCTCCCCCCATACTCTGGCGCGATAGAGAGCGAAGAGTGCAATAAACAGCGTATTAAGCGTACAGCCATAACGATTACACAACCTGTAGAGACGGTTAATCATGGCTGGCTCAAGCCAAGTGGAACAACTGATGCCCTCAGTAGTAACGATGGGGGAACTGTCTGGAAAGCAGTCGCGGTATTCGTCGATATAGTCACGCCACCAGCCACGATCAACAGCAAAGCGCGTTGACGCCTGATAAGATTGCTGCTGCGCCAGAAATGCGCTATAGGCTGGTGACGCATCATCTGGTACGTCCTGCTGTTCGTATGCTCGCTTGACATGGTTTGACAACAACGCCATTGACCAACCATCAGCAATGCCGTGATGGGCTTTAAATAAATAACCGCTGTATTGTTCACCGCACGTAAAGGTGACAAACTCGAACAAATCGTGCGCTAGCAGGGTAAAGGGCTGCCGGAACCACTCATCAACAAATGTTTCGATCGCCGCTGGGCGTAGGTTCTCCTTGTCATAATCTGGGGAAAAAGTCAAATGGCGGATATCGCGCCAGTGATAAGGCTGCACTTGGCTGACCACTTCACTCTCCTCTCCCATCACAAACCACATACGCAACGCATCAAATTGCCGAATGGCGGACTGGATGGCCGCGTGTAGTCGGGGCAGATCGACAATTCCCTCAATGGTGACCACACCACCAATGATGTTTACGGCACTGTAAGGATACAGTTGATCAATGATGTGGCACTGTTCCTGTGGCCACGACAACGGATTGCCCGACATCATGGTGCCACCTCCATATCCAAGTGTTGGGAGCGCACCGCCTCCTGATTCCATCGCAGCAGACGAGGTGAAAGACGCAGCAGACGCCACGCCAACAACGCAGCCACAAAAGTGCCGCTCATCGCCCCAAAATAGACGCCGGTAATACGCATCTCTAACACAATCGCCAGCAGGTATACGACAGGGACAGATATAAACACGTGACGCATCAGCGTCAACAACACCGAATACCAAGGCTTACCAATGGCCTGATAATATTCACTTGCTAACAGGCTGATAGCGACAAAGGGTAGTGCCAGTGCCATGATACGGGTTTGCAGTACCGCATAGTCACTCACGGCAACAACACGAGTAAACAGGGGATACATCCAGGGTGCCAGTACAATATGCATAACGGCTAACACCAGCACAATAGAGAAGGCCAGCGCGACGGCGGCCCAATAGGCATTCAGCGTGCGGGTGACATTTCCGTGTCCCCAGTTTTGCCCCACCACAGTCAGCAACGCGGTCGCGATAGCCAGCATCGGCGTGATGATGAAATAGTCGATGCGACCAGTGAGCGTAAACGCTGCCATCGCGTTTACGTCCAGCCTGACGATAAAAAAATTATAAATCACTATGCCGACCGCAATGATCAGTTGCATCAACATCTGCGCCATGCCGACGGAGAGAAACTCTCGGTAGATTTTCCAGGAGAATGGGCGTAACGCGATGCGTATACTCAACCCGATATGTAATCCCATCAATGTGTAGATGAAATAGGCGACCATACTCAGTTGCGCCAGAAACGACGCCAATGCCACCCCTTTCACACCAAAATCGAATACAAAGATCATGATTGGATCGAGCATAATATTTACCAACGCCCCCAACAATGAGGCCTTCATGATGACCATGATCTTACCCGCGCCCTGAAACAGCCCCATCATGACGCCAATCAACATGATGCTGAACACGGTCAGCAGCGAATAATAATAGAACTCCGTTGCGTAGCCGATGATGCTCTTCGTGGCCCCCAGTGAGCGCAATAGCGGCTGGGCATAAACATAGCCAAGTACGGTGATCACGATCGCAAAGAATAGCGCGATGATGATACCGACCGACAAAATCCGCTGTGCACGATCCAACCGCTGCATGCCGATGGCGCGGGACAGCAAAGATCCCATACCGATTTGAATGCCGTTGGCGATGGCAAATAACCCCATTCCAACGGGGAAAACCAGCCCCACACCGGCAATGATGCCGCTGTTGGTGACATCAATGTGGCTCAGCCAAAAAATATCGGCGATGGCATAGGTCACCTGCGTTAACATACCGACAAACATCGGCAACGCCATGCGCAGGAGTAATTTATACAGCGAGCCGTCAAACATACCCGCCACCGTGAACAGCTCATCGTTCGGCGTGCCGTTGTCTGGCTCAAGCTTATTCACCGTCATACCTGCTTCTTATTCATTAAATGCGCCGCACCTTTATTGGCGCTGTCACCGATATCCGCCTCTAGTACCCTTCCGGTACCGTGAATCCGCCACTGATGCTTTCGCAGAACTCAGCAAAGTTAATCGTCACATCATCGTGAAAATGCCCGGAAATGATCTGTATGCCGCACGGAAGCTCATCCATCGTTTTCGCCAATGGGTAAACGGTGGCAGGCAAACCAAAAACCGTTGCTAACATGTTCCAGAACAAATGTTCGTTGTAATCTTGCGGTTCGCCATTGACGATAAGCTTGCGCTTACGCACCGGCTGCTGCATGTGCGCAAACGCCAGCACCGGGCTGACAGGTGTCAACAACACGTCATAACGCGCGAAAAGGGTTTCTATCACCCGGCTGTATTCGTGGCGGAGTTTGTCTGTATTCCGCTGTTCGCCACTGTCTTTCAGCATGCCCTGGTAATAGCTCGTTATCCCCTCAGGCACATCCGCCAGCTTGCCCACAAGCCTGAAGCCCAGCGCAGCCAGCCCGGCTGTAAGACGCTGGCGTCCATTGAGCGCCGTACTTACCAGCCGACCACTGAGTTTGACTGCTATATCAAACAGTGCGTCGGGATCGATATCGGCGGGCATAGCATCATCAACCTCCACGCCAGGCTGTGCGCGTAACTTGTCGATAAACGATTGAAAACGCTGTGCGATCTGTTGATCTATCTCATGGTGGGGCGCACTAAACCACGTGCACACGCGGTAGTTTGCTTTGGCCTGATAACGGCTAAAATCGGGAATACGCGGCGGTTCCACCCAGAATGTGCTCAATGCGCGCATCATCAGACGCAGATCCGCCGCGCTGCGCGCCATGGGGCCCGCCGTCGAGAGATCCGGCTCATCAGTCGCTTGCGGACCACCACCGGGCACATGTCCTCTGACCGACATCAACCCCAAGCTACAACGATGGGCATAGACACCTGTGTAGTGTGCGGGAATGCGCAGTGAGCCAAACAAATCGCTGCCAAATTCCACGGGGGTGAAATCCGCCGCCACCGCCACCGCCGCACCCCCGGACGATCCGCCGGGTGAACGTTGCCTATCCCACAGGTTATGGGTGGTGCCATACAGATCGTTATAGGTTTGCCAATCGGCAGTCATCATCGGCACATTGGTTTTTCCCATCAGGATCGCCCCGGCAGCGCGTAAGCGTGCGATGGAAGGAGCATCCTGCGTCGCCCGGTTATCTTTCAGATAATGGGCACCGGACGTGGTTAACCACCCTTGCACGTCAAACGACTCCTTAACAGTACAAGGTAATCCGTGCAACACGCCCCTTGCGCGCCCCTCCAGTCGCTCACGATCGGCGCGCGCGGCGGCCTCCAACGCCAACGCATAGTGCTGCTGCACCACCGCATTCAACGGCTTGTTAAACTGCGCCATACGTGAAAAATAGTGATTCACCAACGCCACTGAGGTGGTTTCTCCGGACGCCAACTGTGCCAACAGTGTCCCTGCGCTACGATAGCTCTGCTCACTCATCGCCCTTTTCTCCCTGTTGGGCACGTTTACGCCGCAACGCCAGATTCTCGCGCGCAGCGCTGACCTGCGAAACCTCAGCCTGCGCTAATACGATATCGTGGGCGGCGGGTAGATTGTGCAGTTGCTCATCAAGGTAACGCGCCACATCCGCGATGGTTGGCAGACGGAACAGATCGACAATGGGAATCTCCTGCCCGATAATCGCCTCAAGTGCCTGCTGAATACGCACCAATTCTATAGAACTGCCCCCCAGCGAGAAGAAATCGTCTTCGGCCGACACGTGGCTCACGCCGAGTACCTCCTGCCAGAGCGCCACCAGCCGCTGTTGTAACGCACTGTCCACCTGGATTGGACCCACGCCGTCACGCTGGTGGGCAATTTGTTCGCCCTGCAGCTGTAATTTTTGCCGATCTAACTTGCCGTTAGCGGTTAACGGAAAATCGGTCGCTAACATCAGATCACTCGGCACCATATAGTCAGGCAGTTGCTGACGCAGGCCGCGCAGCATGGCATCTTTGTAGCTCTGCATGTCCAGCGGCGCAGCGGTTTCCTTCGGTTTCTCATAGGTGGAGAAATCGCGCAGCAATGCTGCAGCACTTGCCGCCTCTTGCCCTATCGCGCCCCCCACGGTGCAATGGACATAGCGATGATGTGGCGACAATTGAAAATGCGATGCCACAGCGGAAAAGTCTGCCATCCCAAGTTGGCACAGCCCCAATCCGTAGCGCGGCGCATCTTCTTCCAGTAAATGGCAGAGAGTACCTGCTTCCATCACCGAGAAGTGCCAAGCTGCCTCTTGCCCATAGAATGGCGAGATCACCGCCATATCAGCCACCATAAACAGCGTGAATGCCGCCCGATCGGCAATAGACTGATTAGGTCCGGCATGAAAACCACTGTTCAGCTCGACTTCTGGTGCTACCGGCATAAGACAGCTCTGTCGCGGGTCGAAGTAGTAAATACCGGATACTCCCTCTTCGATCTTGTCTGGATGCAGGTACACGTAGGTTTGCACCGGGTATAGCCCCCCGGCGGACGCATAGGCATACTTGGCAAAAGGTAGACCGGGTAGACGCATCTGCCCCAAGCCCGACAGCAATTGCCCCAACTGTGCCAGCGTGGTTTTTTGCGCGCTGAAATGACGATAGCTGCGGCGTTTGATGTAACGTGTGCTATCCGCCGGTGCCGTCAGTGCAATGCCCAGACCATCCAGCGCGCGAATATGTGGCTCCTTGAGTTTGAACGCTAGACGCTGTGCCGGATTCACAATAATACCCTGCGCCAGTGCCGCCGCCTCCGCTTCCTTAGCTTGCAATGCCTGCGCCTGGTGGCGATCGTGCAGTTTGGCAAAAGCGACCAGCCGACGATGTTGAGAATTACCCACTGCCACCACCACTGACTGCTCCACATCGGGATGTCGCGCAATGCAGCGCTCGATTTCCCCCAGTTCGATACGGTAACCATTCACCTTCACTTGGGTATCGTTGCGCCCCAAAAAGGCGACTTGCCCGTCAGCAAAGTAGCGCCCGCGATCCCCAGTGCGGTAAATTCGCTCACCACTCGCTTCGCGCCAGACAAAGCTCGCCGCCGTTTTCTCTGCATCGTTCAGGTAGCCTTGTGCCAGCCCCATCCCGCCAATGCAAATCTCTCCTTCCACCCCGACCGGACATTCCTCCAGTTGCGCATTTAGCACGTATACTGGCTGGTTGCGCAGACCCCGACCGTAGGGAATACTGGTCCACGTCGATTCCACCTCACCTATCGGGTAGTAGACCGACCAGATGGCGCACTCGGTCGCTCCACCCAGACTGATGATGTCCATCGTTTCATTGAGCCGCTCGCGCATCTGCTCCGGTAACGTTAGCGGGATCCAGTCGCCGCTCAACAGTGCCAGACGCAACGTCGGATAACTCATCCGATCGCCGCTGTGGTATTCGCACAGCATCTGCATCAGTGCGGGCACTGCATTCCAGACGCTTACATGACCGCGTGCCATAACTGTCTGCCAATGACGCGGATCTTTTTCCCGTCCTGCTTCCGGCAGTACCAGCGCTGCACCCACCATAAAAGGCGCAAAGGCATCGTAAACCGACAGGTCAAAGCTCAATGATGACAGCCCGAACACCCTATCCTGCGCATTGAGGCCAAAGCGTTCGTTGATGTCTTCCAGCGTGTTCATGGCCGCACGGTGGTCGATCATCACTCCTTTCGGGGTACCGGTGGAGCCGGAAGTGAAAATGATATAGGCCAGATCCGTGACATCCCCAGCCACTTCAGGCAACGGCGCAGCAGGCGTGTCCAGCATTCCGTCGTCGATGATCAGCACGGGCAGCGACGGCTCCAATTGCGTGAGACCCGGCTGCGTTACTTGTACCCGCACCTCGCCCACCGTCAGCAAAAGCTGGCGACGCTGTGGCGGTAGCACCGGATCCACTGGCAGATAGACCGCACCCAGTCGTAAAATGCCGTGTACGGCGGCAATCTGCTGCCAGCCTTTTTCCATCACCACCGCCACGCGGTCGCCATGCTGCACGCCCAGCGCTAACAGGGCGCGGGCCACATGATCCGCCGCCGTCGACAGTTGGCGATAGGTCAATTCACGGATAGGACTGATCAGCGCAGTTTCCTGTGGCGTCAGTGCTGCCTGACGCAGTAACCCATGGTGCAACAAGGCCGTAGGTGCAGGAGCCTGCGTGACCGGTGCACTAACGGTGGGCAGCGCCAGCACATCTTGAGTCTCATGCCAGAGCTGTGGTCGCTGGGCTAGGGCGTGCAGGAGCTGGCAATAACACTGGAACATCTGATCCATTAGCGCCGGTTCAAACAATTGTTCCACCACGTCCCAATTAAAGTGCAATTCCCCGTTACGCTCCATTACCTGATGATCGAGCCACACCTGCGGTGTCTGTGAAATACTGTACAGATCATCCTGCGGTTGGTTGAACAGCGTATCATCCGTTTCCCAGCTCGCCTCATATTGATTGAGCAAGCTGGTGAACACGATAGGAATCACCGATTTCGCCGGATCGCGGTGAGTTTGTACCAGCAGTCGAGAGACCTGGATACCGCCAAACAAGCGGTTATCCAAATCGCGCCACAGTTGAGAGTGGATCACGTTTGCCCGCGCCTGCAAGGTTTCTCCCTGCGACATATCAATCTCCAGCAACGTCAGTGCAGTAAAATCGCCAATTAAGTGATTGATATCTGCGTGCAACGGCAGACGATTAAACAGCGTCAGGTTAAGGCTAAAGTGCGGCGAGGAACTAAAGCGCGCCAACACCTGAGCAAACCCCGTGAGCAGCAGTGTAGTAGGCGTGATACTCATCTGACCCGCCTGCGTTTTCAAGCGCTGCCAGATAGCACGAGATAGACAATAGCTACGGCGCACGAATGTGGGGTTTTCCAGCTTCGTGGGGTCGGTACGCAGCGGCAATCGTGGCCCCGGCGGCAGAGTTTCGATGCGGGCGCGCCAGTAGTCACGTGCCCGTTCAAACTGCGGCGTTTTCTCGTAGGATTTTAAGGTCAGCACATAGTCGCGGAAACTGTACGTCAATGTAGGCAATGCCGCCTGCGGATGGCGGTAGTGATAAGCTAGTTCCCGAATGAACAACTCCAGACTCCATGCATCGGCTATCAGCAGGTCGATAGATACATGTAGCCGGGCTTTTTGCTGCGGATCAACCACGACCTCCATCTGAAACAGAGGCCAGCGACTACAATCAATCATCTGATGTGAGAGGGTGTCACGCAGCTCACGGCAACGCTGTTGAAACGCATCCTCGCACTGGGTGGTATAGAAGGCAACGTGGTATTCCGGCACGTTTGGCAATATCTGCTGCATACCGTCATCGTTGACAATTGCACGCAACATGCTGTGCCGCGCAATCACCGCATTGAGCGCGCGGTTGAACGCTGTTTCATCTAGCCCCTGTAGTTCATATTCCACATAGATATGGGTGGAAATATTGCCCAATCCCAAGGATTTTCGCCGCCCAACCCAATAGGCCTGTTGCACGTCAGTCAGCGGAAAAGGTAGGTGCTGCTGGTCAGGGGCAAAGACCGTATCAGGCAATGCTGAAACCGCTGTCTCACTGCCGCCTTGTTCGAGCAGATAGCAACTTAATCCCTCGATGGTGGGATCGGCAAAGAATGCGCTTAGCGTACAGGTGATGCCGTAACGTTGCTGAATATCATATAAAATGGTTGACGCTAACAGCGAATGCCCACCCAGTTCGAAGAAGCTGGCGTGGTGATCATCAATGCTGACACCAAGCGTGCGTTCCCATATCTCCGTCACCACTGCGATAATATCGGATTTTGTTGCGCGGGATAAGAGATTATTCGACGATTCGTGGGAGAACGTGGCAGGCCGTACGGCCTCGACCCAATAGCGCTGCGGTGTAAAAACGGTCCCCGGCAGGGCGATGCGTTGACTGCCCAACATACGCTCCGCCGCATCCACCCAGCGCCAATCTAGGCTGACGCCAGCCAACCATAACTGCCCTAACGCCTCTAGCGCGGTGCGATTGGCATCACTCGCCGCGTCGTCCAGCATCAAAGAGCAGACATCGGGCTGCAAGAGGGGATTCGTCGGCACATCATCAAACGGTTGGCCCGCATTCAACCTGTGCCATGCTTGCTCTAGTGTGCAGTCTCCTCGTAGTACGGCGGCAGCATAGCCACCATCACCGTCGCCGCATAGCACCACATTCAACGTTTCCCGTTCGTCAATCAACGCGATCAGCGCATACTGGCTGATAAACGTCCGTTGCGCAGGGGAGAGATCTTGCAGACAGGCTGGTTCGAGCGGAAAATGCTCGAGCAGTTGTCCCACCGCCTGTGACAACACCTCAGAGCACGCCAGCCAGTCACTAAGCGTCTCGAGTGCAACAACGAAACGGTGCCCCAATCTCCAGTAGATCGTGCAACCCGTGGTTGCCTCCACCATCGGTGCGTCGCGGAGTTGTCGGGCTAGCTGGGTGCAATTCTCTGCGATGACACACTTACGTACCGGGGCGGAGAAACGCCCGTGACGCAGGGTGTAAGCCACGTCCTGTAAGCGTATCTCTGGATGTGCGGCCAGTTTCGCCAGCAGGGCGTTTTGCATCTGTTCCAGGGCATTGTGGTTTTTTGCCGAGAGTACAACGACACAAGGCCCCATCTGCTGCGCCCTCGCCTGCGGCGTCGATAACGGCGCTTGTACCACCAGATGTGCGTTGGTGCCGCCCAATCCGAACGCACTCACACCAGCGGTGCGTGGCGTGGTGCCCTCCGGCCAAGGCGTTAAACGGGACACCACTTCAAACGGGCTGTCCTCCAACCCCAGTTGCGGATTAGCCCGTTGAAAATTCAGCGTAGGGTAAAACACCCGGTTAGTAAGACTCAGCACCGTTTTTATGAGACTGGTGATGCCAGATGCCATTTCTACGTGACCCACGTTAGGTTTCACAGCCCCCAGACGCCACGGTGTCGCATTCGGCGCTGGCGTCCCAAACACACGTTTGATGGCCGCGAATTCGATAGCGTCACCCAACGGCGTGCCGCTGCCATGCAGTTCTAGATACTGAATTTGCTGCGGCGTCACCTCCGCCAAGCTATGCGCCTCAATCATCACAGCTTCCTGACCATCAACACCCGGCACGGTATAACCACTGCGCGCACCGCCATCATTGTTGATGGCGCTTCCCTTGATGACGGCAAGGATGTTATCCCCTTGCACCTGCGCGTCTGTAGCCCGTTTGAGCAGCACCATGCCCAAACCACTGCTGTAGACCGTACCGCTCGCCTGCGCGTCAAAAGTATGAATCAGGCCATCCTCTGCTTGCAGCCCATCACCGTGCGATTCATAGCTGCGCTGCTCCTCCATGCGAAACGTGACGCCACCCGCTAGCGCCATATCGCACTGACCGCTCAGCAGCCCTTCGCAGGCCAGATGCACTGCCACCAGCGAGGTGGCACAACTGGCCTGAACCGTCACGCAAGGGCCGGTAATATTCAGGCGGTAAGCCAGTTGGGACGTCAAATGATCTTTGTCATTGCCGACCATGATTTGGAGACCACCGAGTTGTGCAAGCTTGTCTGGGTTGTTCATCAGGTGAGTAAGCAAATAGAAGCTGGTACTCACGCCCGCATATAGGCCGACGCGCGCATCGTGCTGCTTCGGGTTGTAACCGCTTTGTTCAAACATCTCCCAAGCACAGGTCAGAAATACGCGCTGCTGTGGATCCATGATTTCTGCTTCTGCACGGCTGTAGCCAAAAAAGTTGGCATCGAACTCCGCCATGTGCTCATAGACGTTGTTCAGCGTAATGTGATTGTGGCCGTTGCTCGGGGTCACTTTGGGGTCCAAAATGTTGCATCCGGTGCGAAGCACCGTTTCGAATGCCGCAACGCTGTGCACGCCGGGGTACCGGCAGTTCATGCCAACAATGGCAATATCGCTTTCACTGTAAGTCATTAGTTTTTCCTTAACGCTGACGCTGGTGACGACGTACAAGTCGTTGCTGGGCGCGGGATCGGGAAGCATCACGCTGCTGTGTTTGATTCACCGCCCGTGCATTGTCCTGCATAGCCTGCAAATAACCGGCAATTCTTTTCACGGTGGTTAAGCGAAATAGCTCAGCAATAGGTACCGTAACCTTAAAAATCTCCTCAATACGGCGATGCAACAGCACGATCTGGATTGAGCCGCCCCCCGCTTCAAAAAAGTTGTCATTCAGTCCGATCTGTTCTCGTTGTAGTACCTCGCACCAGAGAGCGGCCACCTGCTGTTCATAGGGCGAGGCGTGCGCGAGGGCCCTCGACTTCTGTGATGTAGATTGCGACATACGTTGGATAACCTCTTGAACCATTGCCGCCTGATCAATTTTGCCGTTGCCTGTCATCGGCAGCACCTTGAGAAGAAAGAAATGTTGGGGCAGCAGGTAATACGGCAACTGCACGGCTAACTGAGCACGAACGCGCGCTAACAGGGCGTCAGTATCGTCAGGATGCAGGTTTTCTGCGGCAGTGATAAAGGCATACAGCTGTCCCTGGTGGCACACCACGGCGGCACTCCCTACGCTGTCGAGCTGTTCAAGGTGGCTTTTGACTTCCCCCAGTTCGATACGGTAACCATTCACCTTCACTTGGGTATCGTTGCGCCCCAAAAAGGCGACTTGCCCGTCAGCAAAGTAGCGCCCGCGATCCCCAGTGCGGTAAATTCGCTCACCACTCGCTTCGCGCCAGACAAAGCTCGCCGCCGTTTTCTCTGCATCGTTCAGGTAGCCTTGTGCCAGCCCCATCCCGCCAATGCAAATCTCTCCTTCCACCCCGACCGGACATTCCTCCAGTTGCGCATTTAGCACGTATACTGGCTGGTTGCGCAGACCCCGACCGTAGGGAATACTGGTCCACGTCGATTCCACCTCACCTATCGGGTAGTAGACCGACCAGATGGCGCACTCGGTCGCTCCACCCAGACTGATGATGTCCATCGTTTCATTGAGCCGCTCGCGCATCTGCTCCGGTAACGTTAGCGGGATCCAGTCGCCGCTCAACAGTGCCAGACGCAACGTCGGATAACTCATCCGATCGCCGCTGTGGTATTCGCACAGCATCTGCATCAGTGCGGGCACTGCATTCCAGACGCTTACATGACCGCGTGCCATAACTGTCTGCCAATGACGCGGATCTTTTTCCCGTCCTGCTTCCGGCAGTACCAGCGCTGCACCCACCATAAAAGGCGCAAAGGCATCGTAAACCGACAGGTCAAAGCTCAATGATGACAGCCCGAACACCCTATCCTGCGCATTGAGGCCAAAGCGTTCGTTGATGTCTTCCAGCGTGTTCATGGCCGCACGGTGGTCGATCATCACTCCTTTCGGGGTACCGGTGGAGCCGGAAGTGAAAATGATATAGGCCAGATCCGTGACATCCCCAGCCACTTCAGGCAACGGCGCAGCAGGCGTGTCCAGCATTCCGTCGTCGATGATCAGCACGGGCAGCGACGGCTCCAATTGCGTGAGACCCGGCTGCGTTACTTGTACCCGCACCTCGCCCACCGTCAGCAAAAGCTGGCGACGCTGTGGCGGTAGCACCGGATCCACTGGCAGATAGACCGCACCCAGTCGTAAAATGCCGTGTACGGCGGCAATCTGCTGCCAGCCTTTTTCCATCACCACCGCCACGCGGTCGCCATGCTGCACGCCCAGCGCTAACAGGGCGCGGGCCACATGATCCGCCGCCGTCGACAGTTGGCGATAGGTCAATTCACGGATAGGACTGATCAGCGCAGTTTCCTGTGGCGTCAGTGCTGCCTGACGCAGTAACCCATGGTGCAACAAGGCCGTAGGTGCAGGAGCCTGCGTGACCGGTGCACTAACGGTGGGCAGCGCCAGAGAACTATTTACCCCCCACCAACTTTGCGGCATGGCAACCAGCGCCTGCAGCGCATGACAATAAGCACCAAACATCTGATCCAGCAGCGTGGTATCAAACAGTTGCTCGACCGCGTCCCAGTTGAAATGCAACTCCCCAGCCAACTCGATCACCTGGTGATCGAGCCACACCTGCGGTGTTTGGGTAATATTGGCGTCCGGACACAGAGTAAAACGGGTTGTGTCCCGAGGGTCTTGCGCAGTCGTCTCCCCGTCGATATCCAACATACTAGTGAATACCACCGGCATCGGCGCATGGAAACGACCGCTATGGATCAGCGCCTCGCTGGCGCGGATCCCACTGAAACGACGATGTTCGAGATCTTCCCACAGTTGCACCTGAATACGCTGAGCGTTGTGGGCATAAGAGTGCTGGCTGTCGTAACAAACATTCAGCAAGCTGACAGCGGTAAAATCACCAATAACTGCCTCTGCGTTGGGGTAACCCTGCGGGCGGTTGAACAACGTCAGATTGAGCGTAAACGTCGGGCTAAGGCTCCAACGTGCCAGCACTTGGCTAAAGACTGTCAACAACAATGCCGTCTTGGTGATACGTGTGCGTTGGGCCAGCGCGCTCAGCACTCCCCAGTTGTGGGCTGACAGCCGATGACGGCGACGTACGAACCTGATCGCAGACAGTTGCGCCAAATCGCCCTGTACGGGCAGCGTTGGTGGGCCATACAGCTGCGGCAGCGCCCGTTGCCAATAGGCCTGATCGCGTGCATAGGCTTCACTCGCCTGCTCTACCAACAGCGCCTGCACGTAGTCACGAAAAGAGAACGGTAGCAACGGCAGTGACACATGGGGCTCACGGTACAGCATCATCAACTCCTGCTGTAGCGTGCGCATACTCAGAGCATCGGCAATCAGCAGATCGAGACTGAAATGCAAGCGGCCATGTTGCGCCGTGCAAGCCGAATAACTGAAATCAAACAGCGGCCAACGATCTGCGGGATGCACATGATGCGACAGCCGATCGCGGATCGCCATCAAGGCATCGTTTCGTGCGTTAGGGGACAAAGCACTCAGATCGCGCTGCTCTAACTGATACGCCGGCACTTGCGCCAGAATCTGCTGAGTACCGTCGGGGAGTACCCGCGCACGTAGCATTTCATGGCGAGCGATCAGCGCATTCACCGCATGGGTAAAACGCGTAACATTAAAGTGTTCTACGTCAAATTCATGGTAGATGTGGGTCGCGATCGAGGTAGCACCCGTCTGTCGTCCAAGCCAGTAGGCGCGCTGAACATCCGTCAATGGGAACGGTTGATGACGATGCTCAGGGTCGTGCACTATCACCCAGTCATCCTGAGACGCGGCAGCGTCCGTGATAGATTGCTGTGCAATACGCGCACTCAGTGCCCGTAGTGTGGAGTAGTGGAAAATGTCCTTCAGGGTCAAGGCGCAGTGAAAAGTGCGGTTGATCTCTGCTACCAACGTTACCGCCAACAGCGAATGTCCCCCCAAGCGAAAGAAATCGCACTCAGGATCGACGTTTTTTATCGGCAAATAGCGCATCCACAGCGCCAGCAACATCTGTTCCGTGTCGCTCAGCGCTTGCGTCTGCGGCGACACAAGGGAGCTATCGGCAACGAAATTTTCCGCTAACCGCTTACGATCGATTTTACCGTTGTCAGTGTTCGGGAAGTCGGCCACCCTCTGCCACAGCGTTGGCACCATATAGTCTGGCAGTTGCTGCCGAAGCTCGTTTTTCAGTTGCTCGAATAGCGAGGGAGGCTCACTGGTGATGATGAATGCTGCCAGTGCTTTGTGTAACGGTGCTCTTTCAATACAGGCCACCACCGCGGCGTCCACATGCGGATGCCGTGCCAACGTCCGTTCAATTTCGCCTAACTCAATACGATAACCGCGCAGTTTGATCTGGCTATCTTTGCGCCCAACAAAAAACAACTGCCCCTGCGCATCACTCCTGACCAGATCGCCAGTGCGGAACATCCTGCCACCGGGGACCCCTGGTTCTGACAAGAAGAACTGTGCGTTCAACTCAGGCTGCCCATCATACCCTTGCGCCACACCATCCCCGGCGATGTAAAGCTCGCCGTCAACGCCTTGCGGCACTGGATGGCCCTCATTGTCCAGAATGTATATACGGGTATTGGCAATGGGAGCGCCGAGGGTGATGTTTTCCGCTTGGGTTATCTGCGATTTCAGCGACCAAATGGTTGTTTCGGTGGGACCGTAGAGGTTCCACAATGAACCACAACAGCGCAACAGTTCTTCCGCCACTTTCGTTGGCAGCGCTTCACCGCCTGCCAGCACACATAGTTCCGGGTCGCCACGCCAACCCGCCATCAACAGCCCGTGCCAGAACGAGGGCGTCGCCTGCATCAGCGTTGGTCGATAGTCGGCAATCAGCGGAATCATACGGAAGCTGTCTGCGGCGCGTTCCGCCTCTGTCAGATAGAGACTCGCACCGGAGATCAGCGGCAACAGATACTCCAAGAATGAGATATCAAATGTTGGCGTCGTCACCGAGAGCAGCCGGTCTTGCGAGCCAACCGCAAAGGTACGCTGCATATCCAACAACAAGTTCAGCAACCCGCGGTGAACAACGCACACGCCTTTAGGTTCACCGGTACTGCCGGAGGTAAACAACAGGTAGGCCTGCATATCCGGCAACAGCGCGCAAGGTGTAGAATACCGGATCGCATTCGACATGTCCTGCATCAATTCCGGCAATGACAGTTGTACAATTTCACCCCACTCTCCCGGCTGACGGACCACCAGACAGACCAAACGCGCGCGTTGCATAAGGCGTTGCAAACGCGCGGCAGGCTGATGAATATCGAACGGCACGTAGCACGCCCCCACAAACCACGTCGCCAACATGGTTGCAATCACATCCCTGTGACGTGGCAACAGCACGCCAATACGATCGCCCGGTTGTATGCCATGCGCTCGAAAACGCATCGCGATGAACTGCACACGCGCCCAGAGCTCAGCGTAGGTCAGTGTGCCGTCATGCTGCTGTATTGCCAGTTGCTTTGGGTGCTGCACACAGCGCTGTTCAATGATACGCAGCACATCCTGCGGCCCGAGCCACGGGACGTTAGTGGCGTTGAGCGGATCACGCCGCGGCGTTGCGGTCTCCGGTGCATGCAGAGGGATCGCCCCTATCGGGGTCTCCAGTGATGATGTCAACGATAAGCAGTGCTGACGCAGCGCCTCGGCAATCTGCTTCACCACATCAGCATCGTATAACCCCAAATCGTACTCAAAGGAGACGTCGAACGTGGCGTCGTTTTGGAACACCTCGACTGTCATGTCGTATTTGACGGTCTGATTGTGATACGTCACCTGCTCCCAATACGCACCAGCCAAGGTAAAAGCGCGTGGGGTCACGTGGTTATGGTAGATATAGAGGATCTGGAACAACGGCGAATGGGAAAGGCTGCGAGGGAGATCCAGCATATTCACCAAGTTTTCAAACGGCAGTTGCTGGCGCCCCTGCGTCTCTTTCACGCTGGCCTTCACACGCTGGAGCGCCTCGCGCCCTACCTCAACCCCATTAAAATCGGTGTAGATAACCGCAGTGCTGGCATAATAACCAATGCTACTCTGCAATTCCGGGCGAATGCGCCCCGATACTGGCATGCCTATCACCAATCGCTGTTGCTGAGCGTAACGCATCAGCACCAGTTGGAAGGCAGTCAGCATCAGCACGAACGGCGTTGTTTCCTGCGTGCGGGCTACGTGTTTCAACGCGAGGCTTAATGTTTCATCCAGGGTGATGCTGAACCGGGAACCATGTGTAGAGGGTTGTGCCGGGCGCGGGTGCAGCGATGGAAATGTCGACAGCAGAGGCGCGTCTTGCAAACGCGCACGCCAGTAGGCAAGTTCGTTCGCCAGCAAGGTATCCTGGAACCATTCGCGCTGCCAGAAGGCATAATCGGCATATTGCAGCGGCGGCGGAGGCAGCGACGTTTCATTACCAGCATGCAATCGAGCATACTGCTGCTGTAACTCATCGAACAATAGCCGTAACGAGATACCGTCGATGATGATATGGTGCGCGCAAAACACCAAATGACAACCTTGATCGGGTTGAATAATCTGAGTTACCCCCCACAGAGGACCGCGTGCCAGATCGAACCGGGTGTTTATCACCTGCTGAATTACCGCATCTAGCGCTGAAGTTGGGGCCTGCGCTGCCAGCGTGACCGTATCGAGAACTAACGAAGACGCATCATCTATCACCTGGCAAGGCCGATCGTTACGTACTATGATACGGGTACGCAAGATGGCGTGGCGTGCTTGCACATGGCGCAATGCCTCCGTGAGCATCGGCATATCCACCACGCCATGCAAACGATACACCACATAAAGGTTGTAGTTAGTGGCGGTACTGTCGTATTTTTGCAAAAACCACAACCGCTCCTGATTAAACGACAGCGGGATTGCCTGCGCCGGATCCGCTTTGATGATGGGAATGCGGCTGGGCGACACGCCTGATTGCGCCAACTGTCGTAATAGCTTTTCCTTTTTTTCCGCCGGTAACATTCGCGCCAATGCGGCATGATGTATCGTCATGACCGTCCTTTCCTTTTCGCTGTGTTAAATACTTTTGCCAACGTCACTCATTAATCATGTCGTTAACTAGCACGGCAAGTGCGGACCCCCCATCATCCTGCTGCTCCTGCTCGACCAACTGCGCTAACGCGCGCACGCTGGCATCCTCCATCACGTCGAAAAAGGAAAGAGTGACGGCGAACCGTTCCTGTACCTGCGCCAGCAACATGCCCAGCATCAATGAATGTCCGCCAGCTTCGAAGAAGTTGTCGTCAATGCCCAAGCCGTCAATTCCCAGCAATGCTTCACAAATCGCCACTAAGCCGCGCTGCGTTTTGCTCTCTGGAGCCGCGTAAGGCACCGAAAACGCCGGACGCGGCTGACGGCGCACCGACGGTTCGCTAGGGATGACACTTCCCGCGTCCGCCACCGGCGTTACGGCGCTCCTCTGTTCTTCTGGACTGTCGACCCAGTAACGGATTTTGTCAAAGGCGTAGGTCGGTAGAGAGACACGGCGCGGTTGCTCACCTGCAAACGCAGACAAATCGATGTTATGCCCTCGCACCCAAAGCGCTGCCACGGTATCTAAGATATGTTTGTGCTCATCGCTGCTGCGGGCACCTGCTGGCAGCGAGCTGAACGCGAGACGATCACCTAATGCATGACCGTTGGTCAGCTGGGTCAGGGTGGCACCTGGCCCGATTTCCAGAAAATCGACATCAAATGTAGCTTGCGCCTCTTGCAGTGCAGCGGAGAACTGCACAGGCATCAGCATCTGTTCAATCCAGTAGTCCGGTGTGGTGAGAGTGTCGGCACTGACGTGCGCGCCGGTTACGGTAGAGATGATGGTGAGCGTCGGCGGGTTCAGTCGTACATTCTCAAATGCCTGACGTAGCGCCTGCGCCGCATCTTGCATCATGCTAGAGTGGAAGGCATGAGAGGTATGCAATCGTTTGTTGATGATGTTCTGCTCCGTCAGACGCTGGCTGACGGCGAGGATCTCCGGCGTAGGCCCGGCGATAACCGAATAGTCAGGGGCGTTAACAGCGGCAATCGCCAGCGGGGCGGTAATCAGTGCGCGAATCTGTGCTTCGGGCAGCGCCACCATCAACATGGCACCGCTTGGTGCCTGATGCATCAGCTCTGCTCGACGCGCCACCAAGCGCAACGCATCCTCTAAAGAGAACACGCCTGCCAACGTCGCTGCCACCCATTCGCCCAGCGAATGACCAATCATTACCGTTGGCGTGATTCCCCAACTGAGCCACAATTGGGCTAAGGCATACTCGACGCTGAACAGCAGCGGTTGTGTGAGGCAGGTTTGCGCAAGGCGTTCGCCTTGGGCTAACGAGACTTCTGCTCTGAACAACTCATGGCGGATATCCAGTTGGTATTCACGCTCGAGTAACGTCGCGCAACGGTCGAAGGCATCGGCGTAGGCCGGCCAAACCTGATAGAGCTGATGGCCCATGCGCTGATATTGGCTACCCTGCCCGGAAAACAACAGCCCCAGCCCGAGCTGTGTCTGCGCTACACCACGAGCAAACGGCGCTGTCGCGGCCTGCTGCAACAGCGTCCCGGCAGCATGTAGATCTCTGGTTACGAGCGCGGCGCGATGTGCGAAGGCTTTACGTCCCTGTGAGAGTGTCCACGCCAGATCCCGCCTATCCGGCAGCGATTCATGTTGCAGAAAATCGGCAAAACGCGCCAGCCCCGAGGATAAGGCACTGTCGGTCTTGGCAGAAAACGGCAAAATACTGTAGGCAGGTACAGGCGCTCGCGCTTGCAAGTCAACGGCTGGCGCTTGTTCCAGCACAACATGGGCATTGGTGCCGCCCATGCCAAGCGAGGTGACGCCCGCGCGACGGATGCCGCTTTCCGGTTGCCACGGTTGACAGGTAGTGTTGATGTAAAACGGACTATTGGTCAGATCGATCTGTGCATTGGGCCGTTCAAAGTGCAATGTTGCGGGAATTATTCCCTGCTGCACTGCCAGCGCGGTTTTTATCAACCCTGCGACGCCCGCTGCCGTATCCAAATGGCCGATATTGGTTTTTACCGACCCCAGCGCACAGTACTGCTTTTGTGACGCGCCCGCAAAGGCTTGGCTTAGCGCAGAAAACTCAACCGGATCGCCCAAACGCGTACCGGTACCGTGGGCTTCCACATAAGTGATATCCTGCGGTGTCAAACCTGCCAACCGCTGTGCCTGAGCAATGGCGCGCGCTTGGGCATCCACGCTCGGCGCGGTATAACTGATCTTCTCCGAACCGTCGTTGTTGACGGCAAATCCTTTGATGACCGCATAGATGTTATCGCCATCACGCAGCGCTTCATCAACACGCTTTAACACCACCAGCCCCGCGCCGGTGCCGGGCACAAATCCGCTGCTGTTATCGGAAAACGCCCGACAGTGGCCATCGGCGGCGGTGATCCCACCTTCCTGCGACAAGTAGCCGGTTTTTGCTGGTGGCCCCAGCGTTACTCCGCCAGCAATCGCCATGTCACACTGCCAAGTCAACAGACTTTGGCATGCCACGCACACCGCCACCAAGGATGTCGATGAGGAAGTCTGCACCGTGATCGCCGGGCCGCGCAGGTTGAGGTGATAGGCGATGGTAGTAGTGATACTGTCTTTGTCGTTACCAATGGCCGCCTGCAAACTGCCAGAAGAGAAAACGCGTTTAAAGTGCGGCATCAAGTTCAGCATCAAATAGGAATCCATGCTTTTGCCAGCAAAAATACCCACATCCCCCGGATAATCGGCAGCCACATAGCCCGCATCTTCGAAGGCTGCCCACGCGGTTTCCAACAGGACACGGTGCTGAGGATCCATCAGCTCCGCCTCTCGGGGTGCGATACCGAAGAAAGCAGCATCAAATTTATCGATGTCAGCTACCTCCCCTTTGGCCTTGACGTAATCTGGGTGCTGAACAAATTCAGGACTGATTCCCATCGCCAGCAGTTCCTCATCGCTGTAAAAGGAAATGCACTCTCGGCTTGCCAGAAGATTTTCCCAAAACGCCTGTACCGTATCGGCTTGAGGGAAACGCCCCGCCATCCCAATGATAGCTATACCAAAATCATTCTCTGCCATGTTGCTTTCCCCCTATATTCAGGTTTATCACGCGTTTCATTCAGTGGAATCAGTGATGACTGTCGGTTGTGGCTGCCCAGCGCGTGTGACCAAAGGCCAAACGCTGCTTCGCCGCACGCAGTTGTGTCTGATCTCCTGTGGTCCCTTGCGCTGCGTCCGGGGCCAGCAGAAATTCCGCCAAGCGTTTGATGGTAGTGAAGCGCAGCAGGTCAACCAACGCCACGTGCTGACCGCACTGCTGCCCGATGTATTGCTGCATCTGTACTAGCAGAAGTGAGTGTCCACCGAGATCGAAGAAATTTGTGGTGGTGCCGACACGCTCCAGGCCAAGCAACTGCTGCCAGATCTCCGCCAGACGCTGTTCCAGTTCGGTTGCCGGAGGGACATACTCGCCCGGCCCTTCCAACTGCCGCAGATCGACCAGCGGCAGGCACTGGGGATCGATTTTGCCGTTTACACCTAGCGGCATGGCGCTCAGCGGCACGTAGAGCAACGGCAGCATATGCAACGGAAGCCGCAGGCTGAGCCATACGCGCAATTGCTGAGCATCCAGCGCAACGCCGTTGACGCTGCAATAGAAGGCCACTAGTAGCGGCGTTGCCGCCGCATTGCGTCGCACATCGACCCACGCATCAGCAATATCCGGATGCTGTTTCAGTAGGCTTTCGATGTCGCCCAGTTCAACTCGGTATCCACGGATCTGCACTTGGCGATCTTGTCTGCCGAGATAGAACAACATCCCGTCGGTTGCCCAACGAGCACGATCGCCAGTTTTCAGCACCCGAACGCCAGGGTATTCCGGCAACTCGACAAAGCGCTCGGGATCCTGTCGTGCATCAAGGTAGCCGGGCGAAATGCCCAGACCAGAGAAACAGAGTTCTCCACAGGCACCTGGCGGTACCAAACGATTATATGCATCCACCACATAAGCTTGGGTGTTCTGAATCGGGCGGCCAATGGGCAATGCTCCCGTTTCTTGCTCCCTACGCTTTGCGACAGGAAAGTAGGTCGAGCAGATACCGCTTTCGGTCAGGCCATAACCGTTAACCACTGCCATGTGCGGCAGAAGCGGCGCTATCTGCTCATACTCTAACGCTTCACCACCGCACAGAAACAAGCGCAGCGATCCCATCGACTGAGCCAGCACAGAGAGGCTGGCAGAAAGCGATGGGGTGGTGCTCAGGATAGTCACCCGCTGAGATGCCAGCAGCGCAATGAGCGCATCACTATCCAAACTCTGCGCTTTTTGCGCCAATACTAAGGTACCGCCAGCGGCGAGCAGCGGCAGTACCTCCCCGACAAAGCTAGCAGACGCGACTGAGGTAATGGGTAGCAGAACATCCTGATGCGTCACTTGATAGCTGGATATAAAGGATGCGGTTAAGTTGACCAGATTACGTTGGCTGAGTCGGACGCCTTTGGGCTGCCCGGTAGTACCGGAGGTAAAGATCACCACCGCATCGCAATCTAAAGCATCTGGCGCAACACTAACTGGCAGGTTCGGTATTTCTGTCAGCAGGCTACGCCAGTCAGGCACTAGCACCCAAGGTATCGTCAGCCCATGAGGGGATTCCAGCGGTTGCGCCACCAGCAGCATGCACGGCGTTGCCTGCGCCAAGATCAGGGCATTGCGGGCCGCTGGCGCGTTACCATCCAGCGGCACATAGCTCGCCCCCAAAGAGAGGATCGCCAATTGTGCGATAATCAATTCGAAACAAAAAGGCAGTTGCAGTGCGACAGATTCTCCGCGTTTTACGCCTTGCGCACGCAGCCAAGTACACATCTGCATCGTGGCCTGTTGCAATTCGCCATAGGTCATGGCGTCGTCAGCGTGGCGCAAAGCCACCTGTGTAGGGCGCTGCTGGCAGTGCGGTAACACTAGCGCCAGCAGGTTATCTACGGGCGGCAGAGCAACTTCAGTGGCGTTGTGCCGCGCCAGCCAAGCGTGCTCTCGAGGGGTGAAACGAATCAAATCGCGGACTAACTGCGTGGGTTGGCTGCTGGCCTCATCTAGCAGTTCTCTCCACTGCGCCACCAGGTGCTGAATACGATCCGCACTGTATAACCCAGCGTCGTATTCGAAAGTGCCGGTGATGCGCCCATCGATATGCTGCATACTTAGCGAAATATCCACCTGAGATGCACTGGTATCCAACAATAATGGTGTAACGTTGACACCGTTTAGTGTCGGGCTCGCCAGAGGCATATTGTCGAGTTGGAACATGCACTGATATATTGGGAAATGTCCGGCGCTGCGATCCACATTCACTGCGCGCACTATGTCGGTAAATTCGAGACGCTGGTGCCTGAAAGCGGCAAACAGAATACCTCTGATCGTCTGTACTAACTCGGAAAACGATGCCGCTTCGTCAAGAGGTAAGCGCAGCGGTAGTACGTTGACCAGCGGCGCGATCATATGCTCCTGTTCTTTCGTCAGCCGCGCAGCAATCGGCATACCGACGATGTATTCCTGTTGACGCGCATTACGATGCAGCAGGAGGACGAAGGCGGTCAGCAGATAGTTATACAACGACACGCGCTGCGCACGCGCCGCCGCCAACACTCGCTCGCATGTGTTGGCAGACAATGCGAAGGCAACAAACGCGCCTTGGTAACGTGCCACCTTCTGACGCGGTTGATCGGTGGGGATATCAAGAATCGGCAACGTCCCCGCCAGGGTATTTTGCCAGTAACGCATCGCGTCCTGATAGGCGTCACTCTGACGCCACTCTTCTTGGTACTCCATGTAGTCGGCATACTCCAACAACGGTTCTGGCGTCAGCGATTCACCGTTATATGCGGCCTGCAATTCGCGTAACAAAACGCCTTTCGACCAGCCATCACTGATGATGTGGTGCAGATGAATCAACAATACGCTACGATCGTCATCGATCGTCAACAGTTCAAACCGGCACAGCGGTGTGCCTGACGTTAAGGGCATGGGGTGTGCCGCACGCTGGTTGATCATCGCCTGTAGCGCGTTATCATCACTCACCGAGGGGAGTGGCACTATGGTCAGCAACGCCTGCGACGATACGCACTGAGGCACCGCCAATACTGGTTGTCCATTGTGGGTTTCCGCCATAGCACGTAACAGAGTATGCCGACTCATCAATTGACGAATCGCGCCGTCCATCCGCGTGCGATCCAGTTCTCCTTCAAGCAGCAAGGCGGTGGGGTTATTGTATAGTGCAGTATGCGGCGCCAATTGTTGCATAAACCACATCGACGATTGAGCCGATGACAACGGTAGGTAGCGCACGGCGGGAGTTTCACGTAAATCGACGCGACTGGCTGAGTACGCCCGCGCCAAGTCGAGCAACGTTTTACGACAGCACTTGCCATTGTCGGAGAGTGGTAACTCTGACATTGCCAACAAACGGTTCGGCAGCATGTAGGCAGGCAAGTTTTTGGACAGTGCGTCCATTAAGGCCGCCAAATTGAGCGGCACGCTACTGACGACAAAAGCGTAAATCAACTGATTGTCGGGATCATCCTGATCCGCCACCACGACTGCCTGCTGTACCCCCGGGAAACGCATCGCATGGGCTTCGATTTCTCCCAATTCAACGCGCAACCCTCTAATTTTAATCTGAAAATCATTACGGCCAATGTAATGAATTTGTTGGCTTTCCCCGTCGCGCCACACCAGATCTCCAGTTTTATACAGCCGCTCCGGTTTCCCTAAATGGCGCAAAGTTGGATGTACAGTAAAACAGCGATCAGTTAACGCCACGTTGTTGAGATAGCCACGTGCCAGCCCGATACCAGCGAGATACAGTTCGCCCTCTTCGCCGTCTGCTACCGGATTACCATGGTCATCCAGCACATAGAGTCGGCAACCGTCAATCGCTTGACCGATAGGGATATCGTCGTAGTCGTACCCGCGCAGGCAGCGGTGATGACTGACATCGATTGCTGCTTCGGTCGGGCCATAGAGATTTATAAGATCACCCTGCGCCACCGATTGATAAAAGCGAGCCACACTGTGGACCGTGAGTTTCTCACCGCTGGAAAACACTGATCGCAATGAGGCGGTCAAAAGAGGATCCTGTTTCATCTCCAGATACTCGACAAACAGGTTCAGCATCGAAGGGACAAAGTGCACAACCGACACGCGGTGACGCTGAATCAGTCGAGCCAAGGTTCGCGGATCGCTCTCCAGTCCGGACGGTAACAGCACTACAGATGCGCCGTACATCGCCCACCAGAACATCTCCCAGACAGAGACGTCAAAGGTGTACACCGTCTTCTGGAACAGCACGTCCTGAGAACTGATAGGATAAGCGTTCTGCATCCAGACAATTCGGTTTAGCAGCGCTGCATGTTCCGTCGCCACCCCTTTAGGGACACCGGTGGAACCGGAGGTGTAAATAATATACGCCAGTTGCCGCGCATGTGGTCGGTAGCGCAGATCCGTCGTTGGCATGGCACTGACCGCCGCGCTGTCGATTTCGACGCGAGGAATCGGCCAGCGATCACCATCGTCAGTACCGATCAGACAAACAGCGCCGCTGTTGCTCAGTATATTTTCAATGCGGCTGCGCGGTGCATTGTACGCCAGCGGTAAATAGGCACCACCAGCTTTTACAATAGCGAAAATGGCAATCAGCATTGCCATGCCGCGCGGCAGGCGGATAGCTACCACACGATCCTCGCCGATCCCCAGCCCACGCAGATAATGCGCCAGTTGGTTAGAGCGTGCATTAAGATCGTGATAGCTCAGCGCCGCGTCCCCCATCAATACAGCGGCTTTTTCCCCATATTCTCCGGCAATACGATACAAATAGTCGACTATCGTTTGGTCGTCGGTGGGCAACTGTCTCATAATCCCTTGCTGTTCCATAACTCTGGCCTTCAAAGCGAGATAAGTACGTAAAATGGCGTGACGGGTTACGCCTGTCCGCCGTTGTCGGAAGCCAACCGCGCGTGGCAGGCGTCGATTTCTGCCTGACTACTGCCTTTGAGTTGAAATCCCTGTTCAAGAAGCTCATGCAAAAAAGCAATGTCCTCTTCGCTGGATGTGCCGCGCTGCTCAATCTGCTGGATGCGCTCAAAAAAACGACTGAGCAATTCTTTCAATTGCGCACTGGCAGCCACATCGGCGGCGCGGTGATGGCGTGTGGCTGTCAGGGCGTTAGTGAGCAGCGTGATGCGTTGGCGGCGCACGGCTTCCGGATCGGTCTTCACCGCCATGTTATCCCCCAGCACCAATGCTAGTTGCGCACGATCATGACGATTGTCAAATGCGTAAACTGGTGCTGGATAGCGATTCTCCAGCAGCAGGTTTTTCAGCACACTTTGCGGACCGATCTCTATCGCGATCGGTGACAAGTGTCCTGTCAGGTAGGTGAGAGAGCGCTGCCACTGCACTGGCTGAGAGAGCTGTTGTTCTAGCCACTGGACTGGCGTGACCGTATCGGGATAGGGTTGAGCGTTGACATTGGAGATCACTGGGCAGCACGGACGTCGCCATTCGCAGCGATCCAGCGCCTTGCGCAATTGCTGTCCGCAAGGTTTCAATAGTGGGCTGTGGTAAGGAACACCACCAATCAGCGGCACTACTTCGACTTGGCGATCATGATCCAGCAGGTATTGCTCGGCGGCGATAATGGCCGAGTTTTGTCCGGATAACATAAACTGTTGCGGCGAATTGAAGCAGGCAATACCGACCTGCTGTCGGGTTTCACGCTCCGCCACCTCGCACGCCGCTGCCACCAGTGCCTGATTCCCTTGCTTGATGATAGTGGTACTCGCGTCCATTTCGCGGGCGATCTCACTGGCTAAACGGCTACGCATCGCCACCAGCGCCAGTGCTTGGGAAAAGCTCAGCGCACCACTACAGGTCAGCGCAGCATATTCGCCCAAACTATGACCCAACATATAACGTAGGTTGACATGGACACCGGTTTGCGCCAAAAACTGCTGCCACGCGACAAAGTGGGCCACGCTGGTGGTATAGATAGCCAGCGCCATTGCCGTCGGCTCAGCAAGTTGTACCAAAGTACCCGACAGGCACAGCGCTGCCATGTCCCGTTCCGTGATCTGGCTAGCTTCATCAAACAGAGTACGCACCTGCGGATAACGCTCATACAGCCACCGTGCCATGCCTACATATTGCGAACCGGAGCCAGGGAACATCAGTGCGACATCCTTCGTCATGCTTCACTCCCCATCATGTAATTCATCGCAATTTGGATTTCATGAATTTGCGATGTCCCTTCGATGATTTCCATGATTTTGGCGTCGCGGTAGTAACGTTCGACGGCATAATCGGCATGGCAACCATTCGCACCGAGCAGTTGCACCGCCTTCCCGGCCACGTCCACCGCAGCTTTGGAAGCGACATACTTCGCCATCAGGATTTGGTTTATCATGGCCGGGTGCAGCGTTTCGCGGTATTCCGCCGCGCTGAAGCACATTAGTTGCGCACTGCGCGTTTGGGTCAGCATTGTGGCAAACAAGTGCTGAACAATGCCATGAGAAAATAACCGCCGCTTGAACTGTTTACGCTGGCGGATGTAGCGCGCTGCCACATCCACAGCGGCCCGACATAATCCTAGGCTGCCACAAGCGGTGGTGAACCGCCCTTCATTGAGCGCAAAATTCACCGCCAGCGGTACCCCAGGGGTGAGCGGACCGAGCAATGCATCCTCCTTCAGGCGGCAGTCATTAAAATGTAGCTCTGCCAACATATTGCCGCGTAACCCCAACATGTCGTTGAGTGGAGTGATAGTAAAGCCGTCGGTATTGCGATCGATAAGCACTGTCGCTAATTGATTACCACAGTGGATTAAAACAATAAAAAAATCAGCAATCTGCCCTAGCGTGATCCATTTCTTTTTCCCGTTCAGCCGCCAACCGTCGCCATCCTGCTGTAATTCTGTTTCCACGTTCACTAAGTCACTGCCGATATTCGGCTCTGTGAGGGCAATCGCGCCGATCAATTCCCCCGTTGCCAGCTTTGGCAAATAATGGGCTTTTTGCGCTGCGCTGCCCACGCGTTGCAGCAGCGTGCTGACCATGCCAGTCACTGTTATGAGATTTTCTAACGAACCGTGAACCCCAGCCATCACTTCATGCAAAGCGCACAGTTGATAAGAATCGTAACCTCGTCCGCCATATTTTTGGGGGATTGACGCACCTAAGTACCCGGCCTGCGCCACGCAAGAAATAATGTCTGGCACAATAAACTGCTGACGTTCAATATTCTGTGCAGCCAGGGCGAGATGTTGTTTGGCAAACAGGACTGCCTCTTGCTGAGCCAGCTCATAATTTTCAGTGCACATAGTTTACTCCAGGCCTGTTTGTCGCTGAATGAGCTCCACTATTTTATTGACGGTAGCAATCTGTTCTGTTTTCAACTCACTCACTTCCAGCTCAACCTGAAAATTTTTTTCTATAAACAGTATGATTTGCACAGTAAATAACGAATGGACAAGCCCGAGAGAAAAAATATCGTCATCATCGTTCAACGTATGCCCACGTAATGAGCGTGAAAGAAATTCCCGAATGGCGGCTTTCATATCTTGCTTTTTCATATTCATATCCCTATCTGGTTAACCCAGAATCACTGCTCGGCGTACGTCTGTTGATAGCGATAAAACCCCTGCCCTGATTTCACGCCCAAATACCCTGCATCGACCATTTTCTTTAATAAAAAGCTGGGGCGATACTTATCATCATTAAAACTATCATATAGCACCTGCAACGATTGCAAAATCGTATCCAAGCCAATCAAATCGGCAGTTTGTAGTGGCCCCATCTTGTGCCCGAAGCAGGTTTTAAACAACGTATCGATATCCTCAGCACGGGCGATCTGCTCCTGCACCATAAATATGGCTTCGTTAACAAAAATCATCATGGCACGATTAGTGACAAAGCCCGGAGAATCATTGACCACGATGCCGGTTTTATTCAACTGAGCAAATAAGTGGTGAAATATGTTCAGTGTACGCTCTGCAGTATGTACACCACGGATTAATTCGACGGTGTGCATCAGCGGTACCGGGTTCATAAAATGGACGCCGACTACATTCTCCGGATGTCGCATTAATTTTGACAACGCAGTGATAGATATGGCGGACGTATTAACACCAAACACTGTCGACGCGCCGCAGATCGTATTCATCCGTGTGTATAGTGCATTTTTTTTCTCTATATCCTCAGTAATATTCTCAATCACCAAATCACATTCTACAATGTCGTCCAACTCAGTTGTGAAACGGATATTTTCCATTATCTCCGCTGTGCTATGCATCTTTTTTTTATGCTGCGGGTGAAAATTATATAAGCGTAAGTTCGCTTCGATCATCTGTCGGCATTTATCCAACTGAGATTGAGAAATATCCACAACGTTAGTTGATATGCCGTATTGCGCCATGTTATGAGCGACGCCAGTTCCCATTACTCCTGCACCTATTACCGCCACGTTCATCATTGAGCTCCTTTACTGACAGGCTATTTCGAGGTTGTCTTCGCCCCCCAGTTGCGCCGCGATATGCGCGTAGATATTGCGCGGATTGGGGTTTTCCATCAGGGTCAAAAGATCGATATGTACGTTGAAATCGCGTTCTAAACGGGAGGTCAATTGCGTCACCAGCAGCGAATGCCCGCCTAATTCAAAAAAGTCGTCGTCCACCCCGACCGGCGATATTTCCAGCAACAGTTCCATCAGACCTGTGATATACTGCATACCCCGCGAGTGTGCGGCTACGAAAGGTACGCTTAACACGGGACGTGCCTGATAAGGGTGGTGCGTTTCGGGTCCTGCTTCGGGTTGGGTCTCCACACTACCCATTACCCGTCCAGGCAATGGGTAGTGGTTGTGTGCGAAGGGATATGCTGATGCGCTCCCGCGTTGCGGCAGCGGAGTGCCGTACCACACGGCCCAATCCACATTGATACCTGCACACCACAGTTGCGCCACGTAGCGCAATACATCAACGTCTTCTCTTATTTCCGGCGGCAGCCTAACCCAGTTGATACTGTGAACGCCCTCCCCCAGTTCTCGGGTATCTGCCAACAGCGCTTCACTCCAAAACCCTCTGTCGTTACGCTGTGCATCGGTGATGGGATTTCCTTGCCAAGCCAGCACGTAGCCGGGGATAGGTTCATGGCGCTCAGGAAGCCAGAGATGAAGCGCCTTTTGCTCCATTTCCCACAGCAAATGCAACACGTCTTGCGTCGCAATCATGCCACTGGCTGCAGCGGCAGGCAAAAGGCCTGTTCCAGCCCCCGACAGCAGTGTTAATGTCGGTAGCAGGTTCATCCAGGTTTTTAGCGCGGCGATAGTCTGGCAGCCTCTGATTAGCAGGCTGCTGTTCGCTTGTGCCGCCCACGTTTCAGCGTGGCAATAAGCGGGTGGAATATTCATGCCGTCGAGTAATGCCGTCAGAGCAGTCGCTTCGCGTTGATAATGTGCCGAATGCGCCAGCCACTGTGCGTAAGTACAATCGTTCGTAGTACGTAGATCTGGACAGTGTAGGCCCCAAGGAGCGTCGGGCATTAGGTTATCCAGCGATGCCAGCATCGCTTGCGTACCATCGTTTTCCACTTGTATCACTCGGCGGCAATCAAACACGGGGCGCGCCACTTGTTGTGTGTAGGCTAGCGTTGACGCATCAAGGGTAGCCAGCAACGGGGTAAGCTGTTGCGTCAGCTCATCCAACTGCTCGAAAGACGGCGCGGAGAGAGGGATAAACACCGGTGCTCGCACTTGGTCATGGTCATCGCGCACCGCAGGATTCAGCCCTTCCAAAATCATATGCACATTAGTACCGCCAATGCCAAAAGAACTGACGCCAGCGCGGGGCGGCATCCGCGATGCGGGCCACTCCTGCGGCTGTATCGGGATATAAAACGGTGAATGCGCCAGATCCAGCTTCGAGTTAGGCATTTGATAGTTGGCGAGCGGCGGAATGGTCCGGTGATGAAGTACCAGCGCCGTCTTGATTAACCCAGCCACGCCCGCCGCCGCGTGGGTGTGGCCAATATTCGCCTTTACAGCCCCTAGTGCACAGTATTGGCGGTGTGAAGTATCGAACGCCTCCGTCAACGCAGCGAACTCGATAGGATCGCCAATACGGGTGCCGGTACCGTGGGTTTCAACGTAGCCGATGCTTTCTGGGCTTACTTCTGCCAGATGACAGGCCGCACAAATGACCGCCTTCTGTCCCTCATGACCAGGCGCGACAAAACCGATTTTTTGTTTACCGTCATTGTTGACCGCGCTACCCCGGATCACCGCATAGATGCGATCGCCCGCTGCCAGAGCATCTTCCAAACGCCGAAGCACAACCACACCCGCGCCATCGCCAAACAGGGTGCCAGAAGCCTGACTGTCAAAAGGACGGCAGTGGCCATCGGTGGAGTGGATCATGCCCTGTTGACAGAAGTAGCCTGACTTCTGCGGTAAATCGATAGTAATTCCACCCGCCAACGCCAGATCACATTCGCCAAACAACAAGCTGCGGCAAGCGATATGCGTTGCACTCAGAGAAGTCGAACAACTGGTGTAGAGACTATACACCGGACCGTTGAGATTGAGACTGTAGGCAATGAGATGTGCGAGCAGATCCTTATGACCATAGATGCCAGACTCAAAACGATTCAGCGCATCGCCGCCAATCTGTGACAGCGAACGCCGTAGCCAATCCACATCTTCTGACGCCCCCACGAATACCCCGGTGATCAGATCGCTGGTACGTTGGGCATAGCCTGCATCTTCCAGCGCATGGTAGGCAACTTCATGTAATACGCGGGATTTCGGATCCAGAGCCTGCGCCTCTTTGTGACTGTAACCGAAAAATGCAGCATCAAAGTCGCATATGCCCTCGATATAGGGCTTGGCCCGTACATAGGCCGGGTTGTCCAGAGTACTCTGTTCGACGCCTTCGGCCAGCAACTCCTCCTCGCTAAAGAAGGTGACGCACTCTTTACCCTGAACGATGTTATGCCAGAATTCGTGTAACGTCCGGGACTGCGGGAAACGGACCGCCATACCAATAATGGCGATTTCCATGCCGTTCATTTCGCTTGCGTATTCCATAAACTTCATTACCTTTCTTCAGGGCGAGGAGGCGCCCGGATTAATGCAAAGACGTGTGACTGCGCGCAGTATTTTTCGCAATTTGCAAAGCACGTTTTGCTATCTGATTCGCGCGCGTATTCGTCTGTACTGCAGGCTGTGGTGATGGCGCATTTGACTCGCCCTCCGGGGGCTGGCAAAACGTCGCCAGCTGGCGCACGGTGGCGTGGTTGTACAGCGACACCACGCTCACTTGCGGATAGTGACGCGCCATTTGCCCACTCAGTTGCACCATATCGAGTGAGGTTGCCCCTAATTCGGCATAGTTGTCGTCAATGCCTACTCTATCCAGACCCAGATACTCTTCCAGGATTTGGCAGAGCACGCGTTCCACTTCACGTGTCGCGGGGCTGTAAGGCACGCCAATTTCCGGACGGGGCCGCTTTTTCACTGTCTGCTGAGTAATCGTATCGTTAGCGGCAGACGGTACACCGCGATCCACCCGGTTGCCCCGCGCTAATCTATCGATCGCCCGAGGTGAGAGCAGCAGTTGCGCCCACGGACTGCGAGTGTTCAGTATCGGCCACAATTGGCGCATCACCTCGGCATTGCTCATGCTGAGCGCATAGCCGCCGAGGCGCCTTTCTGCTATCATGGCGTTCAGCCGGTCCATGCCTGCCGCAGTGCGATGCGTTACCACCACCTTGCCAATATGCTGCGGCGTGGTCAGGGTGGCGAAGGCGCGTGCAACCTCGGGCAATGGTACGGATTTGCATGGAAGGAGCGGTAGCGTGTTATCATCTATCCAAGCGACAATCTGTTGCAGGTAGCGACTAAACGCACCATGCGCCGCGTGAAAATTAATCGGAATAAAGGTGCCGCCTTGGGCGAAGAAACGCATCGGTAGCGCTTTGTCTTCCACAATGTCCTTGCTGCCCAGCTCAAGAAAACGGCCCAGCGGTGCCAGCAGCGCGAGGCTAGCGTCAAGCAGACGGCCTGTGAGGGAGTTAAGGATCACATCCATCCCCTGTCCGTCCGATGCGGTCAGCAGAGTGGCAGCGAACTGTTCGTCGTGTGAATCAGCTACGGCATGTACGCCTAGCGAAAGCAAGTAATCGCGTTTCTGCTCGCTACCTGCTGTGGCGAAGATCTGTGCTCCGCAGCGTTTGGCAATATGTAGCGCAGCCAAGCCAACGCCCCCCGCCGCACTGTGGATCAATACTCGTTCTCCGGGTTGCAAATTAGCGCGCACCACTAGTGCGTAATAGGCGGTGAGGTATGCGATAGGCAGCGCAGCCGCCTGTTCGATGCGACAATGGGCTGGTTTTCTCACTACGCAATCGCTTTCTACCCGTGCGTACTGGACAAAACCACCGTTTAGCACCGCCATAACATCCTCTCCCGGGGCAAATTCAGTGACATTTTTACCCACGCGAGTAATGCGTCCGGCGCACTCCAGTCCCAATTGCAGCGGAGCCTCACCCGGCTGCTGCCGGAGCAATCCCGTGGTGAACAGCACATCCTTAAAGTTCAGTCCGGTGGCCAGTACCTCAATCTCTACTTGTGAATCCCCCAGCGCTAAGCGCGGCGTAGGGCACAACGCTAGCTTTCCTGCCCCCTCCCCCTCAGCGGCCAGCCGCAGTTGGTAGTTATCGGCACTGGGCACGCGCAGTCGCGTGTCGTCATCGACATCTTGTATGTGGAGCTGTACCTTGCGCTTCACCATTGCCGCACAGCGGGCAACCATCTCGCCTGCCATGTCGTAGAGCGTGAAAGCGTAGCTGTCACCCTCCTCATCGTGCCGATTGACAGTCAGCGCCACATGTAAGGTGTTCGGCAACGGGCGGTACAGGCGTAAATCCTGATAAAGGAAAGGTACCGAATCAGTATGAAAACCAGGCAGTTGTTCGACAACACTGCTGGCGATGTCCAACAGCGCAGGGTGCAGTGCGATCGTATCATTAGCGGCAACGGTGGGCAGGGCCAGCGTTGCGAAAACCTGAGTCTGGGCGGTATTGCCATACAGTTGTTGTACGCTGTGCCAGCGCGGCCCATAGTGGAAGTGCGTGCTCGATAATTCCTTTGTTGGAGGAGTGATAGTGTGCATCTCGCGCATCAGCCCCGTGAGATCGCACACAACATTATCGTCTACCATCAGACGCGTCGCCCTGCCTCTGGCATGGGTTGTTAACGTGCCACTAAAGCGCTCCGTCATTGATTTCACCTCGACACTAACTCCTTGCCCGTTAGGTGAAATGTCAACAAAAACGTCAACACTGCAGTTGTCCATCACAGTCAACGGTGCCAAAAAGACCAATTCATCAATGCAGATTTGGTCTTGCACAAAGTAATGGCGCAGAGCTTCATACGCCAGCGCCAGATAGCCGGTTCCCGGCAGCGTGGCGATACCGGATATCCGGTGCTCATCCAGCAGCCAATCGGACTCGGGGGATAATCGCGCGTAGTAGCTGGTGTCAGCCCCTTGTTGTTTATAAGCCTGTAGCAACGTTCCCGTCATCAATGGGCGCAGTCCACGCAAGACATCGTATTCACTGCCGTTTATAGCATCCAACAACATGCCCTGCTCACGCAATGCATCCAACCCGATACTGAGCGCATTCACCTTGTAGCGGGTACGCAGTTGCTGTGCCAGTGCATCCAAATAGGCGCTGACGGTAGCATAGCCTGTCTGGCCAATCTCCGCATTCACGGCAGCCAACGAGTTACAGAACAGCAGTAGCAGACGCTCATCCAGCAGATTCCGTTGCGCTAACGCATGCAGCACATTAGCAGTACCCCGTTCTTTCACCGTTAGCGTGTCGCGTAGCGCAGATTCGCTCAATTGATGCAGTGTCAATGTGGTGGTAGCGTCGGCAGCAAAAATCACGCCATCCAACCGTCCATAGCGTTCGAGCAGAGTTGCCAGACAAGCTCTAACCGCCTCCGCCTGCGTCACGTCGCAGTGGATAACGTCTAATGCGTCCTGCTGCACCGCTTCATGGTGATAACCTGTGCGGCTGCTCAGTACCACACGGACTCCCTCACGCTGAGCAAGCGCTTCGCCGATCATGCGGCCAATCCCCTTTTCACCGCCGATAATCCACAGTACGTTGCCCGATATACACCCTGTTTGAGGGGGTAAGTGCGCCAACAGCCGTGTCGGGATAAAGCGTCGCAGGTAAAGCATCCCCTGCCTGAGCGCCATTACCGTTTCTTGTTTCGGGGCCAGACGCTGGGTTAGCAAGTTCAGATTCTCATCACTGCTCTGCGCATCGATATCGATCAATCGTACTTCGGTCGGGTGCAGCTCTTGGGCAAACACGTTTACTGCGCCCGACAACGCTGCCAGCGTCGGTTCGGGATTATCCTCTTCCTGTACGCGAAACGCACCATGGGTCAATACTGTTAAGGACGCCAGCGGCGTGGTGCTGTGCATACACCAGCGAGCAACACGATAAAGTCCCGAGAGCGACTGTGTCAACGATGATCCTGCCTCCGCACCGGGAGCATACAAGCAATGTAACTGTCGGTAGGTTTTGTGTGCTAAAAGTGCGCAGATGTCGTGGAAATGCATCAGAATACGGTCATTATCCCACACGTCGTCCTCTGACGATATCGGCAGCGGCATTGTGATGCTGTCGACACCACTACTCATCAGCGTCTGCTGTAACTTGTCGCCGTCAGCACTAATAATGATGATCAATTCGCCCGGCGCATAGAACGCCTCCCGCAAGGATGTGTCGTGCATCCGCCACAGCACACGCTGGAGCCACTCATCTTGCGGACGGCGCAGAGGATTTGGATACTGGCGATAACCGGAAAGTGCAGCACCATAGCGATAGTAATAAGTCTGTTCGAAGGGGTAATCCGGCAATGGAATGTGCTTGCCGAGTGCCGTCTGGTTAAAGCGTCTCCAATCAATATTCTCCCCCCTGACCCACAGCGCCGCCAGCGTACGATGCAACATGTGCTCATCATCGATCGCCGCGTTGGCTTTGCGTAGCGTCAACAGGGTCGGCTGATCGCTGTATTGGTTATGTCCTTGAATAAAGGTAGAGAGCGTATTACCCGGCCCACATTCGATAAACAGCGTGGGTTGTACCAACAGTTGCGCCGCACCTTCGCTAAACAGCACCGCGTTGCGCACTTGCTGCACCCAGTAATCCGGCGAGGTAGCTTGCTCCTCAGTAATCCATGTACCGCTTACATTAGATATAAAGCGCTTGTGCGGCGCGTGCATCGGGATTTGCCCCAGCAACTGTGCAAAATCGTGCAGCATCGGCGTCATCATGGCCGAGTGGAATGCGTGAGAGGTTTTCAGGCGCCTGTGCTGTATCCCGCCCTCGACTAAGCGTGTGCTCAAACGGGAAATGGCCGCCTGCTCGCCCGCGACTACGCAAAAATGCGCGCTATTATTAGCCGCCAGTTCAATACCCCGTTCTGCAGCTAGCCATGGGGTCAACTGTTCGCGACTAAGGTAGACCGCCATCATGCTACCGGGACGCATGGACTGCATCAAACGTCCGCGCGCCTCAATGACGTGCAGCGCATCCTCAAGAGTAAATACGCCAGCAATACAGGCCGCAACATACTCGCCCAGACTGTGCCCGATCATACTGTCCGGCGTAATCCCCAGATCAATCAAGGTGCGCGCTAGGCTGTATTCGACACAGAACAACGCCGGTTGTGTGAACTGCGTTTGATCAATATCCCGCGTATCCTCATCGTCAAACAACAACGCCTTGAGATCGACCGTCGAATAGCGTTGGAATGCAGCAAAGCAGCGATCCATGTGCTGGCGAAACATGGGTTGATGAGCATAGAGCGCGCTGGCCATGCCGTGATATTGGCTACCTTGACCAGGAAACATGAAGCAGATCTCCGCTGTCGTGCGCTGACCATTGAAGATTTCCGCTTGCAATATCGTGGCACAGGAGAGATCGATTTTCGACCCACGACTCACCAAATAAGCCCGCCGATGGTCAAAGGCTGTGCGTCCAGTTTGCAATGTATAAGCCACATCCGGCAGGCGCACCCCTACTCCATGCTTGACATATTCCAGTGTGGAGGCCACGCGCAACTCTAACGCAGCGGGTGTTTTAGCGGAGAACAACAACAGATAGCTGTCGCGTACCCCCGTCGCTGAAGGGTCGTCCTCATGTTGATGTGCTTCTAGTGCGATGCTGGCATTGGTGCCGCCGATGCCGAAGGAGCTCACCAGTGCACGACGAGGACGCGTCGACGGCCACGGTTGGACTTGCTGGTTAACGTACAATGCAGAACGCGATAGATCTATAGCAGGATTGAGTTGGCGAAAGTGCGCTGTTGGTGGCAACACTTGATGATGCAGGGCGAGCGTTGTTTTGATGACGCCCGCCACTCCCGCAGCGGAGTTGAGGTGGCCAATATTACTTTTCAGCGCTGAAACCACACAAAACGGAACAGGTGTTGGGCCAAACACCTCATTAAGCGCACGTAACTCAATAGGATCACCCAGCACCGTACCGGTGCCGTGCGCTTCCACCAATCCGATACTGTCGCTATCAAAACCGGCACGGCGCAAACTGGTGCGGATTACCGTTGATTGCCCGATCACACTCGGCGCGGTATAGCCGATTTTGTTATTGCCATCATTATTGACCGCCGAACCTTTGATCACACCATAGATGCAGTCCCGATCCGCCAGCGCGTCGTCCAGACGTTTTAGCAGCAGCATTCCTAAGCCATCACCGGTGACTGTGCCAGAGGCTTGGCTATCGAAAGGACGACAGACACCATCTCGCGCATTGATCATGCCTTCATGATATTCATAGCCCCGGTACGCAGGCATCTCGATAGAAACGCCGCCCGCCAATGCCGCATCGCAATCCCGGTTACGTAGTGCGATGCAGGCCTGGTGGATAGCCACTGCCGAAGTGGAACAGGCGGTGTCAAGCGTCACGGCAGGGCCGGTGAGGTTAAGCGCATGGGCAATCAATGCTGTGACGGAATGGATATTCAGGATACTGGCCTTGTACAGGGCGGTAGAGTCGGTAGTGTCTTGCATTACCGCATTAAGCCAGTGGGGGGATGTCAGCAGTCCGGCATAAATGCCAATCGCACCAGTAAAGGTGGCAGGATCGCACCCAGCGTGTTCCAGAGTTTGCCAGCAGCACTGATGCAATAAGCGAATTTGCGGATCCATACATTCCGCCTCGTTGGGAGTATAACCAAAGAAATCCGCATCAAACCATTCGTGATCATCAACAATCCCTTTGGTTTTTATATAATTCGCTTGTTTAAGCGTGTCAGGTGTCACACCATACGCGCGCAACTCTTCATCACTGAACAGTGTTAATCCCGATTCCCCTCCTACAACCAGCGTCCACAACGCTGCAATATTCGCCGCACCGGGGAAACGTCCCGCCATACCGACAATCGCCACCGGCATGTCGCTGTAGACAACAGCACGCGTTGGAATTGCATCCTCCGGCGATACGGCAGTATCGAGAAAATGTGCTAACGCCGTGAGCGTTGGGTACTTAAAGAGATCGGTAATATCAATCTCCAAGCCAAGTTGCCGCTTAATATCCCCTTTAACCCTGATGGTATCCAATGAGGTGCCACCGAGGGCGAAAAAGGAGGCATTGCTATCAATGTCTTGTCTATCAAGTACGCGTTGCCAGATAGCATGCAGCGCATGTTCCATGTCACTATGCACCTCTGATATCGTGGTGGACACGGCGTTGCACTGAGTTGCGGGCAGGAGATACCGCAACTGCGTCAAGTCGGCCTTGCCACTATGGCTTTTTGCAATCTCCGTCACCACCACCAAGGATTCCGGAATAGCGAATGGCGGCAATCTGTCAGCCAATTGCCCTCGAACTTCCACCTCATCATAGCTATCATTGACGCAGACCACTGCCGCAATATGCAGCGTTTCACGTACGCGGTAAGGAAACACTACCGCCTCGATAATGCCGGAGCACTCCAGCAGGCGCTGCTCGATCTCTCCGGTTTCAATTCGTTGTCCATTGATCTTAATTTGACCGTCTTTACGCCCAAAACAGTCAACACAGCCATCATCCAGCAACCGGGCATAATCGCCAGTTTTGTACATCATACCGCCGGGAATAAAAGGATCAGGGACAAAAACCGTCGCACTTAGCGCCGGGTTGTTCTGATAGCCGATGGCGACCCCCACTCCACCCGCCACTAGTTCACCGGTGGCACCGATAGGCAACAAATGCCCATGGAGATCAGTAATGTAGAGCGAGGTGCCCGGTACCGCGTATCCTATCGGGACTCGGGCGGGTTGCAACCCGTTGAAACGATATGCGGTGGTAAAAATAGTGTTTTCCGTCGGCCCATAACCGTTTGTCACCACCAGATGCGGGTATTTTTGCATCACGTCGTTGACATGCCACGCAGATACTGCTTCGCCGCCCACCGTAATGTGTTGTAACATACCGAAGAAATCGGCACCTTCTGCCACATAGGAGTTAAACAAGGATGAGGTAAACCAGGCGCGCGCCACCTGTTCATCAGCGATCGTGCGGCGAATGTGATCGATATCAAGTAATGCCTGTTTGCTGAGTAATACTAGTTTGCCGTGGTTGAGCAAGGTAGACCACATCTCAAACACCGAAACATCAAACTCAAATGGGCAGGTCAGCAGCGTTGTCTCACCGCTCTCCACCTTCAGCGGGCTGTCGCCTTGTATCAGGCGCAATAAACCGCGGTGCGCCACCGCGATACCTTTTGGCTTACCCGTCGACCCCGATGAATAAATCACATAAGCACGAGAATCTGGTGTGATAACCGGAAATACCACCGAGGGCGCGACGGGAAATGCACAGAGGTCACTCTGCGCAACGTTTAATGCATCTAGCGGTTTGCCATGTACCAGCAACAGCGCCAAGCCGCTGTCATCAATAATTTCCTGCATCCTACCCACTGGGTAGTCGGGGCTGATGGGCACATAAGCAGCCCCGATCAACATGATGGCGATGATGGCAACCACGGTGTTTACCCGGCGTTCGCTAATTATGCCTACAGTATCGCCAACCATAACACCCTGCTGTACCAAATAAGCCGCGAGCTGCTCAGCTTGTGCTGCCAACTCCGAATAGGTCAACGCGCACAATTCATCAACCACTGCGACCTGTGCTGGCGAAGTCGCAGCAACTTGATGAAATTGTTCGATGACGTTGGATTGACTATCCCAATCCCGGCATGCCATGCGTTCCAGATAGGGTTGAAGTACCTGCGCCTGCTGGCATGGGGACAAGTTTACCAACGCAGCAATGGGGCGCTGCGGATTGTCCACCAGTTGTTCAAGCAGATAACTCAGGTGCATCAGCAACGCTTGCGCCATGTTGTTGGTCAGGTAGTTAAGGGCATATGCAATACTGAAACGGAATCCCTTCTGTTGAGTGATGGTCAAGGTCAGCGGATAGTGCGTTTGTTCATGTACACTGAGATGGCGAATTGCCACGGGCGACGCGCATGACAATAATGTCATATCAACGGGATAATTCTCCAACACCACTAAGGTATTAAAAAGATCACCAGCATGACCTTCTTTATGTACCAACCGTTGTATGCTGGCTAAGGCATCATGTTCATTGCTGTAGTGAGCTATTAGTGTTTGGTGCATACGTTGTAAGTGTTGCAACAGTGTCGCCCCATCATCACGCAGACGCAGCGGCAACGTGTTAATAAATAGCCCTAGTGTTTCTTCTATACCATCAATTGGTATATTTCGCCCTGATATTGTCGCGCCGAATAACACATCGTCAGCATAGCACCAACGTTGTAGCAGGATGCCCCAGGCCACATAGAAGATTACTGCGGGGGTGATACGATAATCGCTGCATAGCGTCTGTATTTTCTGACACACATCCGGAGACAAATTGATCTCCACATGATTTGTTTGATTAACGTAAGAATTGTTCTCGGCTTCAGTATCTGTGTGATATTGTGACAGCGGCACGATACAAGTTGGTGTTCCCTCCCGAAGATATGCAGCCCAATAGTCGTGCTGAAAGGTGTGACGTCGGGCCGACAGTGTGTCTACAAGGGGTTTCAGAGATGAGGGGATAATGGCGCTATCATCCCTCACACCACTGACCACAGCCGCTCCATAGAGTTGGAGCAACTGTTTAATGAAAAGGGATAAGCTCCAGCCATCCATCACAATATGATGGTATGATAGTATAAAAGCACTTTCTTTCGTTGACTGAATAAGGTAGGCCCGGACTGGGATCGTTTTCAAGGAAAATGGGTATTTTAAATCAGCCTGTAGCAGTTGAGGAATTATAGCATCAATACCGTCATCCTGCGGGACAGGAATGATAATGTCATCATTAGCTAGTAGAAAACGTATTTCCTCTTGCTCACAGTCTAACACGTATATATCCGGCAACACATCGGTCTTCACCACCTGACAAGGGCGCTCATCAATCTCCCAGTTATAATCAGTGCGAAAACACTCATGCTTTCGAAATAACGTTTCCAGCGCCCACTTGAAGTGGGCGCTATCTACATGCTGAGAAAAAATGCATGTAAAATGCTCATGGTAGTTACTCCTTTTCTTATCCTTTAAGGAATGGAATAAAAACCCCTGTTGACTTGGTGTTAGCGGTAACTGCTTACGCGTGTCCATCTTATTACATGGAAAATCTCCAGAGGTATTATCCATAACCATCACCTTATTATCGGATTTATAGATTATTTAACATGATTATTCTAAATGGCACACCTATCCGCAAGTATAGTTTTTTATTGCGTATTCATATAATCATATTGCATTTTATCACTTACAGGAATACCCCCAAAAAATCCTTATATTCTGATTACATGTTTTTCTTCAATGAATTAGATTCTGTCTGTAAGCAAAAACATGTAAGTCATGCAGTACATACATGATGTAGCGGGTATGAATTGATACAGCCACCACATAGAAAATAATGCGTAATTCCCATTTACATAAAAACCGTTGTATCGTAAATTCCTCTTAAATACTGCCAAAACAACAGATACACAGATACACAGATACACAGATACACAGATACACAGATACACAGATACCATTCAGGATGGGGGGAAACATGGATAAGTTCAAAGAAAAAAACCCGTTATCTCTGCGTGAAAGACAAGTATTGCGCATGCTGGCACAAGGTGATGAGTACTCTCAAATATCACATAATCTTAACATATCAATAAACACAGTAAAGTTTCATGTGAAAAACATCAAACATAAAATACAAGCTCGGAATACGAATCACGCTATACACATTGCTAACAGGAATGAGATTATCTAAATGAGGATTGATATATTAATTGGACATACTAGTTTTTTTCATCAAACCAGTAGAGATAACTTCCTTCACTATCTCAATGAGGAAGAAATAAAACGCTATGATCAGTTTCATTTTGTGAGTGATAAAGAACTCTATATTTTAAGCCGTATCCTGCTCAAAACAGCACTAAAAAGATATCAACCTGATGTCTCATTACAATCATGGCAATTTAGTACGTGCAAATATGGCAAACCATTTATAGTTTTTCCTCAGTTGGCAAAAAAGATTTTTTTTAACCTTTCCCATACTATAGATACAGTAGCCGTTGCTATTAGTTCTCACTGCGAGCTTGGTGTCGATATTGAACAAATAAGAGATTTAGACAACTCTTATCTGAATATCAGTCAGCATTTTTTTACTCCACAGGAAGCTACTAACATAGATTCACTTCCTCGTTATGAAGGTCAATTACTTTTTTGGAAAATGTGGACGCTCAAAGAAGCTTACATCAAATATCGAGGTAAAGGCCTATCTTTAGGACTGGATTGTATTGAATTTCATTTAACAAATAAAAAACTAACTTCAAAATATAGAGGTTCACCTGTTTATTTCTCTCAATGGAAAATATGTAACTCATTTCTCGCATTAGCCTCTCCACTCATCACCCCTAAAATAACTATTGAGCTATTTCCTATGCAGTCCCAACTTTATCACCACGACTATCAGCTAATTCATTCGTCAAATGGGCAGAATTGAATCGCCACGGATAATCTAGACACTTCTGAGCCGTCGATAATATTGATTTTCATATTCCGTCGGTGGTGTAAGTATCCCGCATAATCGTGCCATTCACATTTAGAGATCATCCGGCATAATCAATCTGCCAACGAAGGAGAGCGCTATGCGTAAAGCCCGTTTTACTGAGCATCAGATCATCGCCGTGATTAAGTCGGTTGAAGCCGGACGAACTGTTAAAGATGTCTGTCGCGAGGCCGGAATCTCTGAAGCCACCTGGTACAACTGGAAGTCCAAATACGGCGGCATGGAGGCTTCTGATATTAAGAAAATCAAGGATCTTGAGGACGAGAACCGCCGTCTAAAACAAATGTTTGCCGACCTGAGTCTGGAGAACCGGGCGCTGAAAGACGTTATCGAAAAAAAGCTTTAAAACCAGCCTTTAAGCGTGAGCTGGTTACTCATCTGATAACGACGTTCGAACTCAGTATCCGTCAGGCCTGCCGGAGTCTGAACCTGAGCAGAACGGTTTATCATTATCGTCCGGATACCACGCGTGACGAACCCGTTATTGTTGCGTTGCAGGCGGTGGCAGAGCGGTATCCTCGATATGGTTTTCCGAAACTTTTTCAGGTTCTGAGGCGGCAGGGACACCTGTGAAATCACAAAAGGATCCATCGCATTTACTGTCTGCTGAAGCTGAATTTTCGTCGTAAGGGCAAACAACGGTTGCCGGTGCGTAATCCCTTGCCACTGGCCACGCCGGAAGCGCTGAACCAGAGCTGGTCTGTCGATTTTATGCATGATGCCCTGGTCTGTGGCCGTCGTTTTCGCATGTTCAATGTCGTTGATGATTTTAACCGTGAGGCATTGTCGATTGAAATCGATCTGAATCTGCCAGCTCAGCGAGTGGTCCGTGTACTCGACAGGATCGCGGCAAACCGTGGCTATCCGGCCATGCTTCGTCTGGATAACGGCCCGGAATTTATCTCCCTGGCACTGGCTGAATGGGCAGATAAACATGCAATAAAACTGGAGTTTATCCAGCCGGGTAAGCCGACGCAGAACGCTTTCATTGAGCGCTTTAACCGGACATACCGAACAGAAATACTCGATTTTTATCTGTTCAGAACGCTGAATGAAGTACGGGAAATCACGGAAAAATGGTTATCAGAATATAACTGTGAACGCCCGCATGAATCGCTGAATAATATGACACCGGAGGAATACCGACAGCGCCATTATTTGGCCGGGATATCAAAAAGTGTATGGAACTAAAATGGGTCTATTTACACTGCTGCTACGATAATGCCTGCGTGGAAAGCTTCTTTCATTCACTGAAAGTGGAATGTCTCCATGGAGAACACTTTATCAGCCGGGAAATAATGCGGGCAACGGTGTTTAATTATATCGAATGTGATTACAGTCGCTGGCGACGGCACAGTTGGTGTGGCGGTCTCACTCCGGAACAATTTGAAAACCAGAACCTCGCTTAGAGCAGTGTCCATATTACGAGGGTAGGATCAGTCGTTTCTTTCGCGGTAACTTTATATGATCGCTGTGTACCAGCATCGAGAGAAGAAATCCAGGATGTATTCAACACTGAGTTCACAAGCTCTGTAGCTATTAAGTCAGTATTATTTACGTTTACGATACATGTTATTATCGCAGGATCTTTATCTTGGTAGTGATACTGCGAGTGGATACACCCCCACTCAGTATCTTCTATAACTATGGCTTTTGGTTCTTCAGGCATCATACCTTCCATAACACGTTCTTGATGGATACGTAACTTGTAGTACTTCTCTGGAGATGAAGAAATTTCAACGAGTACAGATTGTAGATGTACGAAGCCTAGAAATTTAAAACACTCGGATTTTGTAGAGGATTTTAATGATAAAGTCCAGATAACAAACACGTTATTGGAACCATCACCATAATTTTTAGTGTCAATCTTATCTACCAGCTCCTCGTTGATTAACATAGACTGATTTAGCAACTTCCGCTTCACGCCCTGAGCGGACTGTTATCGCTCTTTAGACACAGTTCCACTAGGGGAGAGGATCAGCGCTTCCCACGTAGGGACACTATAGTAACTATCACCACATGCAGTAGGGAAGCTCAAACCAAATTTATGTAGCCAGCTCCTATTGGTGGTCATTCTGGTGGTCTTGACAGGAAGATAACTCTGGTTTAGCTTACTTATTAGCCACTTACTGGCAAAGGCGATCCCAGTCAGAGGAGCCAAATTCAAAAAAGCCTGCTTTCGAGCAGGCTTTTTACTTTCTAATTACCAACGCTCTTAAAACATCTGTCTTGAACCAGAACTAATTTGCACAGGCATTCCCGATCGATGTTGCAACGCAGCATTTGCGCGATTTACATCAACTTCTTGCCCGTTGATAAACGCCCGCAAAGATGGGGTTACCGGCAATGGCACTTTTCGGTCAGACTCATATTCTGCACGATTGCGCGACAGCGGCTCATGAACTTCCAGCCACTTTGAACCATCCGGTTCCGTTGTGTATTTCACTGGCTGATCAATAATTTGTACACGAGTGCCTACAGGAACATTATCAAACAGATATTTGATATCGTCATTACGCAGACGAATACAGCCCTGACTTACACGGAGCCCAATACCAAAATTGGCATTGGTACCGTGGATGGCATACAACTTGCCAATATAAATCGCGTACAGCCCCATGGGGTTATCGGGCCCCGCAGGAACAAATGCGGGCAAACTCTCCCCTCGTTTCGCATATTCGCGCCGGGTGTTCGGCGTTGGCGTCCAGGTTGGTGCTTCTTGTTTACGTTCAACGGTAGTCACCCAGTTACGCGGGGTTTCTCGCCCAGCCTGGCCGATACCAATAGGAAAGACTTCCACTGTATTACTGTCTGGCGGATAGTAATAAAGACGCATTTCAGCGACGTTAACCACAATCCCTTTACGAACAGTGGCGGGCAAAATCAGTTGCTGCGGAATGGTGAGTTGTGAGCCAGGCTTCGGCAAAAAAACATCAGCGCCCGGATTCGCTTCCAGCATATTACTTAACCCTTGCCCGTATTGTGCGGCAAAAGTCTCCAGCGGCTGAGTATTGTGATCAGGAACAGTTACAGTAAGCGACTGCCCCACTAAACGGCTACCCTCTGGAGGTAATGGATAAGTTACCGCCAGGCTATTTTGGCTGGCAAAAAGCAGAGCAAATGAGCAAAGAATATTTACACGACGCATCATGTCCCTTTCCTAAGTCGCGAATACTATCCGATAAGTATAGCTTTTATCAGACTTTTCGTTTTTAGCTGTTCAAATCAGAAGTCGTATTCCCCGGTAGAACAATATTACTGGCAGCAAGTTCGCCCATGTTGTTGTATATCGCACAAGCAGCTTCGATGATGGACATCGCCAGAGCTGCACCACTCCCCTCACCTAAACGCATATCCATATTGAGATAAGGCTCCAGCCCCAAATGCGAGAGCGCTATACGCGCGCCTTTTTCTGCCGACAAGTGAGAAGGAATGAGATACGGTTTGATTGCAGGAGACATCTGGCAGGCTGCGAGCGCAGCAGCATAAGAAAGAAATCCATCCAGCAACACGGGTAAACCGCAGGAAGCAGCACCTAACATCACTCCAGCTATTCCGACCAAATCAAATCCACCCACTTTTGCCAGGACATCAACACCATCCTGAGGATTTGGTTGATTCAACGTAATCGCCCGACGCACAACATCAATTTTATTAGCCAGTTTATCTGTCGGCAGGTTTGCGCCAATCCCAACCACTTCTTCAGGATCCCGGCCAGTGATTGTGCTGACTATTGCCGCTGCCGGTGTCGTGTTTGCCATCCCCAGTTCACCTACACCAAACAGCGTGACACCGTTTTTTGCCAGCTCCCGCGTATAACATATGACGTCCAAAAGCAACTTTTCAGCCTGACGGCGACTCATTGCCGGAGCTGAAGCAATATTGCCGCTACCTCGTGCGACACGCATGTTGATAAGCCCGGGGATAGGCTCAGCAGTATCAATACCAACATCAATTACGTGGACGTTAGCGCCCGCTTGTGCTGCCAGCACACACACGCCGGTTGTTCCACGGGTCATATTTTCAGCCTGTATGGCTGTCACTTCTTTTGGAGAAATAGCGACCCCTTCCTCCCAGACGCCGTGATCGGCACACATAACCAGTACTGCTTTTTTGCCCACATGCGGTATGCCATTCAACCCCGGCATTCCTGCCAGTTGTATGGCAAGCGCCTCCAGCTTTCCCAGGCTACCAACAGGTTTGAGTAACCCGTCAACATGCCGTTGTGCACGCGACATAGCGGCAGAATTGATGGCTGGGATCGTATTCAGTAAATCGGCAAGTATTTGCATGTCACGTCTCTTTATAGCAGTGCCAGCAGGAAAACCAGTTCACCAAACTCTATGGCTGCTCCCAGCGTATGCCCGTTTGCCCGCCCAGCGTACGTTTGAGAAGCTGACCGAGGATGAAAATCGCCACCATCGTCACCACCATAGCAGCCACACCATGCATACCCGGCAATAATACGGCAGCAAAAATAGCGGCTAAGCCGAGTGTGACGCAGGTTTGTCGCCCATCAATTTTGCCAATGAACACATTGCCAAGCCCTTCTTCCCGCGCATAACGATGACGATACATCAATAATGCGGCAGTCCCGCGGCTGACCGCACATGCTGCCGCCAGCGATGCAAGGATCGGTTCGCCACGCAGAGCCAACTCGCTTAACACCAGAATCTTTGCCAGTACCACAAAAATCAATGCCAGACCGCCGTGGGTGCCTAAACGGCTATCACGCATGATTTCCAACATGCGATCACGGCTACGTGCAGAAAATACGCCATCACAGGTATCAGCGAGGCCGTCCAGATGGAATCCCCCGGTCATCAGCGCCAGCACAAGTACGCTAAACAGTGCCGCCAGTGGTACGCCACACCATGCCTGCAGCACCATGAAGACCAGCCCGCTAATCGCGCCAAGCAATAATCCAATCAAAGGAAAAGTAATAATACCGCGAGAATAATGCTCGAAATCCAGTCCCTGGGACCAGCGACGCGGTACAGGCAGACGCGTAATAAATGAGAGCATCGCCCAAAATAATTTACTCATTTGATTTTTACTCCAATACCCGAAACCACCAGCCATACTTCATTTGCCGCAGCGGCCAACTGCTGATTTACCCGCCCGGCAATATCACGAAAATGTCGTGCCAGACGACTCTCCGGCACAATCCCCATTCCCACTTCGTTAGTCACTAATACAACCTTTGCGGGGCAACGTTGGCAGGCAGCAATCAACGACTGAATCTCAGCATTAATCGCCTGTTCCATCGCCTGATAATCCCATTCATCAGGGTCTTTATCGCCGCCATAATCAAACAACAGATTAGTCACCATTGTGGTAACGCATTCCAGCAACACAGCCTCATTCGGGTTAATGTCTGCATGAATTAATTCATCAAGATGTTGCCAGCGCTCCACTGTGCGCCAGTGCTCCGGGCGGCTTTGCCGATGATGTTCTATCCGTGCAGCCATCTCATCATCAAGGATTTGCGAGGTAGCGATATACAGAACCTGTGAAGAGTCCCCAATAAGCACCTCTGCGTGGCGACTCTTCCCGCTCCGTGCGCCTCCCGTCACCAAAATCATCATACCGACTCCTGATTCAAATGTATGATGGTATTCATTGAACAGAGCAATGGATCCCCCACCGTTGCTGACCGCAAAACATTTACGCGATTAATACTGCGCGTAATATAATTAAAAATCCAGCATTCTCAATCCATTACGAAATAAGATGGCATTACGGAATAGCCAGACTTTCTCGTGTTAACGTCCGACAAAATGCGTCATTGACAGCGGTTTCTGTGGATTGACACATTTCATTCAGATAATGAATTAATGCTACTGCCGGACCAACCAGCAAACGGGCATTGTGTTCTGAAATCCAGGCTATTGATTCAACGTCAGCGACAGATCTGCGCTGTAAAAGAAGTTGTAAAACAACGCAATAAAATTATCCGGAATGGTGGCGACTATGCACTAGAACACCACAATTTCGCTCTCTCGGTAAGGCACTGTCACAGCATTCAACAGAATGTGACTTGCCAGATTTATTAGCGCCACCAGATGTTTAACCGGGTAACCACGACCCAGTCGGGGATATATTCCATCTTCTCGCTGACATCATCAAGAATAAAAAGGTTTATCACACTCAGAGCAACGTTCTTCAGCAGGCGGGATAATTCTTCAACATTTAAAAGATGTGTTATTAAAGGCATACAAACTGGACGTATTGTATTTTCTTTTGGTGGTTGACCTAAGGTAGCAGTTTATCCTGATGCGCTGAGATTTCTGTAATATCTACGTCAACATTCTCCTCGAATAGAAAATGCAGCCTCGGCAAGTGATTCACATTTTTTAACAAAGCGTTGTTAGCGTGCCATTTTCAGAAGCTCTCCAAGAAAGCGAATTCTTTTCTCAAATTCTGCATTCTCAGACACAGCTTTCTACTCCATGGCAATGGCCCAAATACGAAGTTGCTCAGGATCATTAGTGGTGCTGAGAAGTTAAATAACCATGCGGAGTACCACTCGTCATCACGTATTTATATATCATGAAGCTATTGTTGTGTTTTGTACATCAGTAGATGTATTCTGATATACTCCTTTTTTCTAGACATAACCTTTCACCTGCTTGCAAAGCTTCTGTGTTCTGACATTGCCAAATTGTTGCAATTCTGTATCCAGCCTTCTTTCAGTCATAGCTTCGGGCCGCGATAAGACTCACTGATCTGACCCTGATTCCTCTTGCAGACTTTATAGACCAATTAAAATGCAGTTTCTGCAGGTCAACGTCTGACCATCATTGTCATCACTCTGGCCATTAGAGTAACCTTCTGCATTCATCCTTTTGTAAAAAGTTTATGTCAGTATCAGCAATTAACCGGACCTGATACTGATATGAGTCTTACCGCATATACGGTCAATTTCAGCAATTAATTACATTATCCACGCCAAAGTGTTTGTCATCGCAATGATGGTACCTTCTTTCAGACACCATTTTTTCAACTCCGTTTTCCACGGACCGCACTCTTATGTCAAGAGTGCGGTCCGTGGATACAACCAGAGACCGACTGACACGAGTCAGAGGAAACGACGGATATGTTCAGTCGTAAAATATCTATCAAAAAACATGATTAAGGTCAAAAATGTTTGATATTTACAATTTATGAAGATGACAATAATCACAGATACATGAGAACATAAATGATAATAATTATCATTACAGTAATCATTTGTACTTTGTATTAATGAGGGATGAAATGTTATATAATATACCTTGTCGAATTTATATCCTTTCCACTCTGTCATTATGCATTTCTGGGATAGTTTCTACTGCAACCGCAACTTCTTCAGAAACAAAAATCAGCAACGAAGAGACGCTCGTCGTGACCACGAATCGTTCGGCAAGCAACCTTTGGGAAAGCCCGGCGACTATACAGGTTATTGACCAACAAACATTGCAGAACTCCACCAATGCCTCCATAGCCGATAATTTGCAGGACATCCCCGGAGTAGAGATAACAGACAACTCCTTGGCAGGCCGTAAACAAATCCGCATTCGTGGCGAAGCATCCTCCCGTGTTTTAATTCTCATTGATGGTCAGGAGGTAACTTATCAGCGCGCCGGAGATAATTATGGTGTGGGACTGTTGATAGATGAGTCTGCGCTGGAGCGTGTTGAGGTAGTGAAAGGTCCATATTCCGTACTGTACGGTTCACAGGCAATTGGCGGTATTGTTAACTTCATAACCAAAAAGGGAGGTGACAAACTTGCATCTGGAGTTGTGAAAGCTGTTTATAATTCCGCAACAGCAGGCTGGGAAGAATCAATCGCGGTCCAGGGGAGCATCGGTGGATTTGATTATCGCATCAACGGTAGTTATTCTGATCAGGGCAATCGTGATACGCCGGATGGACGTCTGCCGAATACCAACTATCGTAACAATAGTCAGGGTGTATGGTTGGGTTATAACTCCGGAAACCATCGTTTTGGCCTCTCGCTTGATCGCTACAGACTCGCGACGCAAACTTACTATGAGGATCCAGACGGAAGCTATGAGGCATTTAGTGTCAAAATACCTAAACTTGAACGAGAGAAAGTTGGGGTATTCTATGACACAGACGTGGACGGTGACTATCTAAAAAAAATTCATTTCGACGCGTATGAGCAGACCATCCAGCGCCAATTTGCCAACGAAGTAAAAACGACACAGCCTGTTCCCAGTCCGATGATTCAGGCTCTGACCGTTCATAACAAGACTGACACCCATGATAAGCAATACACTCAGGCGGTCACATTGCAGAGTCACTTTTCGCTGCCTGCTAATAATGAACTTGTTACCGGTGCACAGTACAAACAAGACAGGGTCAGCCAAAGGTCCGGTGGCATGACCTCAAGCAAATCTCTGACCGGCTTCATTAATAAGGAAACACGAACTCGCTCCTATTATGAGTCAGAGCAAAGTACAGTCTCACTATTCGCACAAAATGACTGGCGATTCGCCGATCACTGGACATGGACAATGGGAGTTCGCCAATACTGGCTTTCTTCAAAGTTGACGCGTGGTGACGGAGTATCATATACCGCAGGCATTATAAGCGATACCTCTCTTGCCAGAGAGTCTGCGAGTGATCACGAAATGGTAACATCTACAAGCCTGCGCTATTCAGGTTTCGATAACTTGGAGTTACGCGCTGCGTTCGCGCAAGGCTACGTATTTCCCACACTCTCCCAGCTTTTTATGCAGACATCTGCGGGCGGCAGTGTCACATACGGAAATCCTGATCTTAAGGCTGAACACTCCAATAACTTTGAATTAGGTGCACGATATAATGGTAATCAGTGGCTGATTGACAGCGCAGTTTACTACTCAGAAGCTAAAGATTATATTGCAAGTCTGATCTGTGATGGCAGTATAGTTTGCAATGGTAACACCAACTCCTCCCGTAGTAGCTACTATTATTATGACAATATTGATCGGGCAAAAACATGGGGACTGGAAATAAGCGCGGAATATAATGGCTGGGTTTTCTCGCCATATATCAGTGGTAATTTAATTCGTCGGCAATATGAAACTTCAACATTAAAAACAACTAATACAGGAGAACCAGCGATAAACGGACGTATAGGGCTGAAACATACTCTTGTGATGGGTCAGGCCAACATAATCTCTGATGTTTTTATTCGTGCTGCCTCTAGTGCAAAAGATGACAGTAACGGTACCGAAACAAATGTTCCGGGCTGGGCCACTCTCAACTTTGCAGTAAATACAGAATTCGGTAACGAGGATCAGTACCGGATTAACCTAGCACTCAATAACCTGACAGACAAACGATACCGTACAGCACATGAAACTATTCCTGCAGCAGGTTTTAATGCAGCTATAGGTTTTGTATGGAATTTCTGATGACAAAAACAATCGTTATGGAATTCTTTGTCCTGATCTGCCCGCTTTGCGGGCAGGCTAACGAACGTATTGTGTTTGTTGAAGGTTTTTCGACGTTGTTTTCCATCTGGGGGTGAATATTTATTCTTCCCGCCAGCATGACTCTATAGTCATTGCTACGACAATGACTTATAAAGCTGGTTACTGAGCCTATACCTTTGTAATTCAAAAGTGATATCAGTTCACAACGCAATACTATTTTTAGATTATTTACTCTCACCCAGATACTGAATCAATGGATAATACCTTTTGATTTATCCCGACTCGGAAGAAGGTGGGATAAATATTCTCCTTCTATTGCCCCTTACTCCAACTATCATATTTTACAATATCAACGAACCGTCCATGAAGGGCTGAAATTCTCTTCCTGAAACAGCTCTGTCAGCCCGCTAATCTGTTTCAGCCTCAGCACTTCATCCTGGTCCATGCCCAACTCTGTGCCAATACGCTCATCTGTCCAGCCCAGACGCGAAAGGTCCCTGACAATGTCAGACATTGACGTTATCTGGTGTTTTCCCCTGGCACGGTTATGCCGTATGGTTGCGGCAATACGTGATGCCTGTCCCTTTCTTTCCGGATTAATACAGGTCACTGGCAGCCAGCCCTTCAGACGTTTTCTCGTATCCGCTTTCCTGCCCAGCAACTGACGATGAAAACCATCCACGACCAGATAATGCTCCTTCTCTTCCGAAACCACCACAGGCTGCGTGAATCCATCCTGCTCCAGTGAATGTTTAAGCAGTTTTTTTTCACTGGAAGACATGACATTGGGATTGTAATCGTTGGCCACCACCTCATCCGCTTTCACCCACAACACACAGTCCACAGGCTCCTGTGCAAAAGGGCTGACCTCATGCAACACCCTGCGCAGATGATTAAGGGCTCGTATGGTCTCTTCTTCAGATCGTTCCTGACTGAAGTACTGTCGAATCATGTTGCTCAATACTTCCACCTCAGGTGTCACAGAATCCCCCATTCCTTCCTCCTTTCTTTCATACGCTGCAGATAACGTTCATAGTGCCGGGGTTTGTTCGGACTGAAGGAGAGGGTCCGGCACCAGAAATCATTCTTTATGAGTGTCTTACAGATACGTCGCCAAGACGGGATATCCCGGCTCCCCAGGTCATTCTCCTGTTCATCCGGGATGTCATCCGGGAAGCCCCGCGTCTGATACCAGCGCAGGTAGACAGCAATTTTATTACGGTAATGTTCTGCCGTTCTTTCCGGCATCACATCCAGCAGGAACATCGCATAGCTACGCCAGGTATGATGAGGCGGCTTCGTGATACGCTTACGCAGGGCAAAATAGGCACCGCTCTCATTGGCATAAAGCGCCCCGCTGGCAGCACCCGACACCCGCTCACACATCCTGGCCCAGGTTTCCGGCTCCAGAACATGGTAAAGCCACAGTCCCTTACGCTGTTCCGGGCCAAAAGGCTCACAGACCCGCATGTTGCGTAACGGCACGCCGGCACGGTACATCAGGTCATACAGGGGATTGTAGATAGCTCGGGTTCTGGCGTTATATATCCATATATCACGGGCTTTCCAGTCATACAACGGATACAAGGTGTAATAAAACCCTTCAGGTGACGCTGTGGTCCAGGGTTTATCATCTGCATATCTCAGTTTGCGCTGAGACACCAGTCCCATAAAGCGATTGAGCGATTCATCAGCACGAACACCAGTCAGTATTGCCACTCCACACCGGTTACCGGCAAACCAGGAAGAAAATGCCGGAACAAATTCTTCAAACGTCATGGCATACCGATAAAATGGGAAATACGACATATCTGTAATAGCGTCATCTGGTGGCTGACGAACCCACTCCACACCTGGTTCCCAGCATATCCATTCCGGCTGAAACTGAGAGACACCGTTTACCGTAGTCAGGGGGAGTGCCACCCAGTAAAAAGTCTCCGTCACATCCCGATACATCTCCCTCATCTTCAGAATGTGTGCAATTGTGCACTGGTACTGAGCTTCCCAGTCAATGAATAATACAGAGAAACGACGTTTCTTCCTGCGAGCCACATCGGCCGTAAGATGGAGCAGCACAGTAGAGTCTTTTCCTCCAGAAAAAGACAAACAAACAGATGAAAATGTCTCAAACAACCACTCAATACGGTGAATGGCCGCATGTAATACATTAACATCTGTTCTTATCTTCTGTATGGTTCCCATACATATCCTAGTATAAACTATCTTGGCAGTAATATTCTGAACTACAAACTTAAACCTTCTCATCAAGAAAAAGTTCTACCTTAAGGGTATATTGTTACTATCACGAGTTCATGATAGTTAAGTTTTTAGTAAAACACGACATATGACGATACATATATTAGCAAAATTATGACAAATGAGGCTACCTTAACAAAAATTCATTAATAGCAAACACATAAATAAAGACTCTCCTACCAAAAAACCAGACTCTTCACTCCTTCTTAACTATTTTCATGAGAAATAATAAACAAGGAATTTATTACCTTTGAATACAAACTTATATATACAATGAACTTAAACTCTTGAATCATTATCCAGAGAATATCATTAATTGGTGATGACCTAGCTATGCATGGCAGCATTCATGATAATGAGTATATACTAGCCAGAATGACACAAAGAGATATTTAACTAACTAATATATTGATAGTCAATGATGACAGATCGTAGTAATATATTAATACTTAGCCCTCTGAAATATCAAGTCATGTACGATGCTCCCGTTATTTTAATTTCGTTCTAGCTGTACTTTTGAATACAACCATAACTGATTATTGCCAACTGACTGAATGAAAAATATCAATAAATACAACAAACTTACTGCCTTTTCGTTTTATTTATAAGACGTTCCAACTACAAGAACAATATAGGCACATGATTATTCCAACAATACTGGACAAAAACTCCCGTATCTGAAGATACAATAGGTGATAATTCTTTCAGGATTTTGCTCAACTATGGCCTGATGGGAGAGTCATGACGGAACTAAGGCCTTTACAAGCCAGAAGATTAGTCTTAATGCGATCACAGTTCAACTTGCTACGACTGAAATCCGTAATAGCATATAAACTCTGTTTTTTTAACAGAAATGAAGATCTTCTTGTTGCATAAATGATGCTTCTCTGCCTCTGAAAAAGTAAATATAAAGTATATTTAATAAGATTAATTTTTATGATAGTGATAATTTATGATGGGGATTCATATGGCATATCTAAAAGGATAGATTACATGTTGAATTCTACAACATCTTCGGGAAAAAGAACCGGCATTTTAGCAATTGGTGCCCATCCTGATGATATAGAATTAGGATGTGGTACATCTCTTTCATATTATTCTAATGAAAAAGTATATATTATATCTGTTGTCATGACACCTGGTTGCTGTGGCGCAGAGTATATTGATCGTCACAAGGAATCACAAGAAGCATTAAATATGTTAGGATGCAATAAACTAATCCCTCTAAATTTTGAAGACACCAGATTATATTTGCAAATAAAAGAGATGATATCATCTCTGGAATACATAATTGAGAATGAAACGCCCCAGGATGTGGGAATTACTCGAGTTTACACCATGAATAATACTGACAGGCATCAGGATCACATTGCTGTTTATCAGGCATCAATGGTTGCCTGTCGTTATATTCCTCAAATACTAGGATACGAAACACCAAGTACATGTCTGTCATTTTTACCTCAAGTTTTTGAATCTGTAGATGAGGTCCATTTTAATAAAAAAATATTAGCATTACAAAAGCATAAAAGCCAGATCCATCGAAGATACATACAGCCAGAATACATAATTGCTCAAGCCAAATTCCGAGGACAACAGGTTAGTCATTCTATGTGTGAAGGTTTTGTTGTCCATAAGATGGTGTTGTAACGGAGTAATAGAAATGAAAACTTTGTTATTTATCTTCATGACCATAGCAATGTTGCTATGGTTTTTAAGTACGCTAAGACGTAAACCCTGTCAAAAGAAAGGCTGTATTGACGCCATTATACCAGCTTATAACGAAGGCCCGTGTCTGGCGCAGTCACTGGATAATCTGCTGCGTAACC